>Ga0207152_1104_pt1 | contig 18379 bp, 11 predicted proteins | sample Alteio_BWMinHeat_30_FD_153590 | JGI IMG/M metagenome (GOLD analysis project Ga0207152, IMG submission 153590) | Enriched cells from forest soil in Barre Woods Harvard Forest LTER site, Petersham, Massachusetts, United States -... | ecosystem: Environmental > Terrestrial > Soil > Temperate forest >... | reverse complement strand
GGACTTTAGTCCCACGTTCCTGCGCAACGCGACGGCCTACGGCGTTTCTCCGCGCCTCCGGTTTGACCTCGTGCTCAACAATCTGACCGCATGGGCTCTGACAACAGGGCGTGTATTCATCAAGAGCGACGGAAGCCCGTGGCGCCCTATCGTGCACATCGAAGACATTTCCCGTGCGTTTCTCGCTGCGCTCGAAGCCCCGCGCGATGTGGTTCACAACCAAGCCTTTAACGTGGGACGCACCGAAGAGAATTACCAGATCCGCGACCTGGCCGACATCGTGAAGGAAACGGTTCCGGGCTGCACGATTGAGTTTGCGGCGGACGCGGGGCCAGACAAGCGCTGCTACCGCGCCGATTTCAGCCGTATCGCAAAAGCTCTTCCAGCCTTCCAGCCGAAGTGGGATGCCCGGCGTGGCGCGCGTGAACTTTACGAAGCCTATAAGAAAGTAGGCCTGCGAATCGAGGACTTCGAGGGTCCGCGCTATAAGCGCATCGACCATATTCAGGGCCTGCTGGCCTCCGGGCGCTTGAACTCGGACCTTCGCTGGAAGACACTCGACTCCGAGCATGTGCTGCAAGCGAAAACCTCGTGACATGATTTTATTCGTGCGGTTGGTGAGACTTGATTTTTACGGAGATTAAACTGCCCGGCGCATTCGTGATCGAATTGGAGAAATACGAAGATCAGCGCGGGTTTTTTGCTCGCGCTTTTTGCCGAAAGGAATTCGAAGCACACGGGCTGAACTCGCAGGTGGTTCAATGCAACGTTTCGTTCAATAAGTGCAAAGGCACGCTGCGGGGCATGCATTACCAGGTTGCTCCTTTTGCAGAAGCGAAGCTAGTACGGTGTACATCGGGATCGATCTATGACGTCATCATCGACTTGCGCTCCTCTTCTCGAAGCTTCAAGCAGTCTTTTGCCCTCGAGCTCTCGCTTGAGAACCGGAAGATGCTCTACATCCCGGAGGAGTTTGCGCATGGCTTCCAGACGTTGGAGGACGACACCGAAGTCTTCTACCAGATGTCTCAGCCTTATTCCGCGGAACATGCGCGAGGTGTCCGCTGGAACGATCCGGCTTTTGGCATCGAATGGCCGGCAGATGAACGAACGATCATCGAGCGAGATCAAAATTACCCAGACTTCCTTTCGTGAGAACGGCCTGAACGTCTTGAACGTCTTGAACGTGAGCGAACTCCAAAACGGTTTCGATCCTCTAGCTGAGGGACAGGCGATGTACCGCTTGATCTCCGAGCTTTATCCCATTTGTCGCAGCATCACCGGGGATGGCCTGCGAAAGACTCTACGTATCTTGCAGGCGCATATTTCACTTGAGTTGAGTGAGGTTCCTACAGGTACGCAGGTGTTCGACTGGACTGTGCCAAAGGAATGGAATATTCATGATGCGTATGTGAAGAACTCCGAGGGGGAACGCGTCATTGATTTTCATAAATCAAATCTGCACGTGGTCAACTACAGCTCGCCGGTTCACGAACGGATGTCACTAGCCGCTTTGAAAGAGCACCTATTCACTCTTCCCGCTCATCCAGATTGGATTCCTTACCGGACTTCCTACTACAAGGAAAGCTGGGGATTCTGTCTTTCAGAAAGGCAGCTCTCAAACCTGAAAGACGACCAATACCAAGTGTGTATTGACGCGACCCTGGAGGATGGTCATCTAACCTACGGCGAGTTTTTCTTGCAGGGAGAGACGCGAGACGAAGTTCTGATTTCTTGTCACGCGTGTCACCCATCGCTGTGCAACGACAACCTCTCCGGTATTGCCCTGGCGGTCTCCATCGCTCGCCTGCTAGAGACATCCTCACGCCGCTATTCTTATCGGTTTCTTTTCATTCCGGGTACGATTGGCGCCATCACTTGGCTCGCCCGCAATGAAGACAAGATTCCGCACATCAAGCATGGCTTGGTGCTAACCGGCGTCGGTGACGCAGGATGTTTGCACTACAAAAAGAGCCGCAAGGGAACCGCGGAGATCGACCGCGTGGCAGCACATGTCCTTCAGCATTCCGGAAAGCCCTGCCAACTGCTCGAATTCTCTCCGTACGGCTACGACGAGCGCCAATACTGCTCGCCCGGAATCAATCTTTGCGTTGGGACGCTTTCGCGTACGCCACACGGTACGTTTCCGGAATATCACTCCTCCGCGGACAACCTGGATTTCGTGCATCCGGATAAACTGGGAGAAGCGTCTGCGGTTTGCCTGGAAATGCTTTCGATTTTGGAGAACAATGCGATTTTTGTGAATCTGAACCCCAAGTGTGAGCCGCAGCTTGGAAAGCGAGGCCTGTACCGCATGATTGGCGGCCAGGCCGATGCCGGAGTCAGCGAAATGGCAATGCTCTGGGTGCTCAATCAGTCCGATGGGGAAAAGTCACTGCTGGATATCGCGGAGCGATCTGGAATTCACTTCAACGTAATTCAAAGGGCTGCTCACGCCCTTCAGGATCACCATCTCCTAAGGAAAGATTTCAAATCTGTGCCGCAGGCCGCTCGTTGAGCCTGCGGAAAGGATAATTCCATGAATTCGATCATCATCGATGCCGCAATCGGGGACGACAAGCGCCGTGAGCTTCTCTATCGCGGCCAGCTCCTCGTCCATTCGCCCACTCCGAGTTCCCTCGCACTCGTTGATTTCGCACGCAAGATGGCGGAAGAAGCCTTCCATCCCCTCGACCCGGAAATCGCTCAGTTCCATCTTCCTGTGGAGCGTTTCGCAGCAATCCTTGCCGAGTTGAAACCAAAATTCATCCATGCCCAGAAATCGAAGGAATACATTCAAGGAATTTTGCGCGAACTCGGAGCTGACCCGGGCAAGACCTATTTTGACGTTCCTCGGATGCGCACATCTACGAGTGATGATTACCTGACTTCCGGAATCGCTTACGCATTTCATCCCCATCGCGATACCTGGTACTCGGCGCCCATGTGCCAGATCAATTGGTGGATGCCAATTTATCCGATTGTTACGGAAAACGCGATGGCGTTTCATCCACGTTATTGGAGTCAAGCGGTACGCAATGGTTCTGCCGATTACAACTATGCCGAATGGAACCGCACTAGCCGCCAGAACGCCGCGCAATTCGTCAAGCAGGACACTCGGAAACAGCCCAAGCCGGAAGAGCCGATGGAACTGGATCCGCAAATTCGAGTCATCGCCCCTCCGGGCGGCGTGCTTTTGTTTTCGGGGGCGCAGATGCATTCGAGCGTCCCCAACAACTCCGGCCGGACGCGTTTCAGCATCGATTTCCGCACCGTTAACATTGACGACGTTGCCGCGCGGCGCGGCGCTCCCAACGTGGATTCTGCCTGCACCGGGACCACCATGGGTGACTATCTCCGCGGCACGGACTTGGCGCACGTGCCCGAAGAATATTATTCGCTCTATGAAACTCAGCCAGCCTTCGCCAAGCCAGAGGAATTTGAAACCGCTACTTCCGCTTAGGAGAGCTACGGTGAGCAAGGCCATGACGACAGAAAGCCCAGCCGATCAGAAACGGGGTATTTCTCCGCAGGATTTGTGCGACAAAGTCGCGGTCACGAATCAATCCTGCTGCCGCTTCTGTGGAACGAAGCTGGAACACACCTTTGTGGACCTGGGGATGTCCCCATTGTGCGAGAGCTACTTGAGCGCGGACCACTTAAATCAAATGGAGCCGTTTTACCCCCTGCACGTGTATGTCTGCGAGAGCTGTTTTCTCGTCCAGCTGGAAGCCTACGTTACGCCGGAGCATATCTTTACCAACTACGCATACTTCTCCTCCTATTCGGATTCCTGGCTGGCACACGCCAAAACGTACACCAGCGAGATGGTCGAACGGTTTGGTATCGGCGCCAGCAGCTTTGTCGTGGAGCTGGCGAGCAACGATGGCTACCTGCTTCAGTACTTTGTAGAGAAGAAAGTGCCGGTTCTCGGAATCGAGCCTGCTGCGAACGTCGCGACCGTGGCTGTCGAAAGAGGGGTGCCGACCCTCGTGAGATTCTTCGGGCGGGAAACTGCCCGCGAACTCGCGGATTCCGGAAAACAAGCTGATCTGCTCCTGGGCAACAACGTGCTCGCTCAAGTGCCGGATATAAATGACTTTGTTGCCGGTATGAAGATTCTTCTAAAACCGGGCGGCGCCATCACCATGGAATTTCCGCATCTGCAGCGGCTAATGGAAGAGAATCAGTTCGATACCATCTACCACGAGCATTTTTCCTATTTCTCCCTTCTCACTGCGGAGAGAATCTTCGCTGCACATGGTCTGACGCTCTTCGACGTGGAGGAGCTTCCGACGCACGGCGGTTCTTTGCGCATCTTCGTCCGTCACGTTGAAGATTCCTCAAAGCCCGTTACTTCGCGTGTCACTGATCTCCGCGCGCGTGAGGTATCCGCGGGGTACACGAAAATGCAGAGTTATTCGCGCTTTGCCGAACAGGTGAAAGAAACCAAGCGAAAATTACTTGAATTCTTGATCCGCGCGAAGCGCGGCGGGAAAAAGATTGCGGGCTATGGCGCGCCAGGCAAAGGCAATACCCTCCTGAATTACTGCGCGATCCGGACCGATTTCCTCGACTATACTGTCGACCGCAATCCCCACAAGCAAGGCAGGTTCTTGCCGGGCACGCATGTTCCGATCTTTCCGCCGGATCGAATCCGCGAGACGAAACCTGACTTCTTGCTCATTCTTCCATGGAACTTGAAAGACGAAATCATGAAGCAAAACTCTTTCATTCGCGAATGGGGCGGCAAGTTCGTCGTGCCCATCCCGGAGGTGCACGTTCATGAATGACGCGCCTCTGGTCAGCACAAGGAGTACGGAGAAAGCAGGAGAAATGCGGCCCACGATTTCTTGTCAAATCAAGGTCTACCATTCGGATACTCCGGCGGCGCCGGGCAATCCTTCCGGCTCTCAGACGGTGAAGGAGTAACAAAAATGAAGGTCGTTATTTTTTGTGGCGGGCTTGGGATGCGCTTGCGGGAATATGCGGATAATGTTCCCAAGCCGATGGTGCCCATTGGCTACCGGCCGGTGCTATGGCACGCGATGAAATACTATGCTCACTTCGGCCACAAGGATTTTATCCTGTGTCTCGGCTATCGCGCTGATGCAATTAAGCAGTATTTCCTCCACTACGACGAGTGTGTTTCCAACGATTTTTCACTCTCGAAAGGAGGCAAGGATCTTCAGCTTTTTAATAGTGACATTCACGATTGGAACATCACATTTGCTGAGACTGGTATGCACTCCAACATCGGACAGCGGCTCAAGGCCGTGGAGAAATACCTGGTGGGAGAAGAGATGTTCCTCGCGAATTATGCTGACGGATTGACTGATTTGGAACTGCCGAAGCTCATCGACTTCTCCAAGGAACACGGCAAGATTGCCACATTTGTCTCCGCAAAGCCGAATCTGACCTATCACGTTGTGGCCGCCGGTTCCGATGGGGTAGTTAGCGAAATCAAGGCCATTCGTGACTCTGCTCTGCGCATCAACAGTGGATATTTCGTCCTCAGGCAGGACATCTTCAAGTATATGCAGAACGGGGAAGAATTAGTTCTTGAACCTTTTCGGCGCTTAATTCGCGAAAAGCAATTGATGGCCTACGAGCACAATGGCTTTTACGCTTCTATGGACACCTTTAAGGACAAACAACAGTTGGATGATCTGTATGCTCGCGGCGATGCACCCTGGGAGGTCTGGAAATCCGCCCCGCCGCAGGGGGGTACTCCAGAGCCACAGTCGCGGAAAAACTCCGTCCCTGACCCAGCGGGCTATGTTGCGAGTCGTCGCGATGGTTGAGTTGCACCTTGGTTCCTCCCAGCAACCGCTTCGTCGAATCCTGTGCTTGGGTTCGCATTGCGACGACATTGAAATCGGTTGCGGAGGTACCATTCTGCGTCTCCTCCGGGAAAACCCGGGGATCGAGATCTACTGGAAAGTTTTCAGTTCGACTCCCGTCAGAAAACGTGAAGCGCTGCACGCGGCAAGCCTTTTCCTCGAGCCGGCCAAGAAAAGGAAAGTCGTGATTCGAAACTTTCGCGACGGCTTTTTTCCTTCATTCCACGCACAAATCAAAGCAAAATTCGAAAAACTCAAGAACGAATTTGTTCCAGACTTGATTCTTACGCACTATCGTCACGACCTGCATCAGGATCACCGCGTGATTTGTGAATTGACATGGAACACGTTTCGCAGTCACCTAATCCTGGAATACGAGATTCCAAAATACGATGGTGACCTGGGATCGCCAAACCTTTTTGTCGGGCTGGATCGTGCCACCTGCGAGCAAAAGGCAAAGCATATTGTGGACGCATTTGCATCTCAGCGGACCAAGCAATGGTTCACCGCTGACACATTTCTTGCATTGCCGCGGCTCCGCGGCGTCGAGTCCAATGCACCGGGCCAGTATGCTGAAGCTTTTTATTGCAGAAAACTAGTTCTCGGCAATGGGAAGCTGCTCGGCCATTAGTCGTAACGGCAGGTCTAGTCATCGAGAGGGATGTCAGGAGCAAGGGATAATGAGTGTTCAAACGGGAAAGCCCCGAGTGAGCGTGGGAATTCCGGTTTACAACGGTGAAGATTTTCTGAGCTTTGCGCTCGATTCGGTGTTGGCACAGACCTTTCGGGATTTTGAGCTTCTCATTTGCGACAATGCCTCCATCGATGGGACCCCACAGATCTGTCAGGCCTATGCCAGCCGGGATGCACGCGTTCGCTATTTCCGTAATGAGAAAAATCTCGGAATCGCGATGAACCAGAACCGTCTCGCGAAATTAGCGACTGGGAAGTATTTCGTATGGGTCGCACATGATGATGGCTGCGCTCCGGAGTATCTTGCGCGGTGTGTTGAAATTTTGGATCAGAATCCCGATGTTGTGGTCTGTTACTCCAAGACGCAGGATATCGGCGAGGATGGGCTCCCCATCGGTCCCGACAACCCTCATCGGGTCAACGAAGTCCCCAGCGAAAAACTGGCCTCCGATTCTCCATTTCCTCGACAGCGATTTCATGATCTCATTCAGTTAAATCACCAGTGTGAGCCGGACTACGGCTTGATCCGAATGGAAGTCCTGAAAAAGACGGGTCTGCACGGTCGATATGCAGATTCAGATCGAGTCTTGCTGGCCGAGTTGGCTCTCCACGGCCGATTTCACTATGTTCGCGAGCCTCTCTTCCTGCACAGGGAACACACTCATCGGTCTGTTCATGCCTACCCATCCCGCCAGCGCCGCACGGTCCTGATGGACCCCACACAAGAGGGGAAAATCGTATTACCGTACTGGCGTGAGTTCTTCGAGTTCCTTCGTTGCATTGGCAGAGCTCCAATTTCCCTAAGAGTGCGGATGAGCTGTTACTCAGAAATGCTTGGGTGGCTGAAAGACTATCGGCTGAAGCTATTGTCCGACGTGAAGGTAGCTCTCCAAGACACGGCTCGCAAAATCTTGCCGGGGGTGGTCCAGCGGGCCATCAAACGCGCTCTAGCTGGTCCACAGCCGAAACTGTAAGCGAATTGACCCGGCCCATGAAGTCGCCTGAAATTCACATTCTCAAATGTCATTCGGCGCGCCGGAGCCAGATTTCTCTCCAGAATGAATGGATGCCGCGCGGACAGAACAATCTGTGGCGGCTGTATTCAGCGCGGCAGGTGACGCCTTCCAGCATGACGCACACCCCAGGCAATCGGATCATTTTACCCGTTTTTTCGTGAATAATTCTTTCCACCCGCTGGATGACCCGGTACTTTCCGCCGCAGTATCTCACCATCTCCACGTCGAATGAGAGTCCGCGGTTTCGGTTCCGTTGATCAAGTGTCTCCAATACTTCGTCATGCGATTTGACCTGAACCAACTCTCCAGGCTGAAGATTTAGTTCCACGGAAGGTGTCTTCGATAATTTGCCTGCGCGAAACGGGTATGGGCATCCACCGCGCACTTTCTGCATACGGTTGTAGGTCCCAATCAGAGCCCGGTAGCCGCCTACCTTCAACATCTTGGTAAAGACCCAAAACGAGATCGCACGCAAAACCTCCGAGAGCGATACATTGCCTTTCCGTATGTCCCGCGCGTATTGTCGGACATCCCACCAAGCCATGGGAGATGTCGCCTTTAGGTGCTCCGTCGCTTGACATGAATAGACCTCCTCTTCCGGATGCGAAATCGGGCTGGCAGCCCGCGTTGCTTGAATCAGAGTGTCAATGGTAGTCGATCCATCGCCAGGTGAGGTTGGCAGAGAAACTGGCCGGGACAACTTCCGAGTTTTCCGTGCCAGCTCTCGCAGGAAGCCCGTCTGGGCTCTCCTCAGCCACGCTTCTTTCCAAAAGATCAGGCAACGTGCCTGGCAACCGCCATGGGCCGCGCCGTCACAGCGCAAATCCTCCAAGTGCACCGCGTCTCGCATGCGCCTTGATCCGGCATTGTCGATTGTGTCGCAAGTCTTGTCCGCCCGCTTGTAAACTCGAAATCGCTTCCCGCAGTATTGCAACATTTCGGGCATGAAGGGGAGCGCGTCCAATCGGCCCTTGGCATCAAGGGTGCGAAGGATTTCCTCCTCGCTGAGCACCTCCACCAATTCACCAACCCGTAGATTCAGCTCATACTCGTGGCGTGATTCGCTTGCGGGCATTCCCTTGACCTTTCAGAAAAATGGTACGAGTCCGTTTTGTGAAACAGTTTTCTTCTCATACTCGCACTTGAGACCGTGCCTCGTCACCTATGTGATTGTCCCGAATTGTGTTGTTTGATACGGAATCAAACAGAGCCGGAAGCTGGGGCACAGCCGAGGCCTGCGAGGACCCCGTGGAAAGCCGTTTCCTCATTTCGTCAGCCGTCGGAACGTGTCCGTTCCCACTCGAGATCCATCAGCATATTGTTTAGTCCAGTTTCAGACACGTAGTCTTGACATCTCTTTAAGCAACCAACTTGCCATAGCATTCTGGTCCCCTCTCCACCTGGAAGGAACTCGTGCCTGCCGCGATCCACATTCGACCTTCGATTTCAAAGGAGGCCAGTGCTTCGACCAAGTCTTAGGTCACCTGTTGGACTCTTGCCGGGCGTCGGGTACGCGCTGGGGAAAGGGAATTCACACTTTCTCCGCAATTTTTCCGCCGGTACATCGATGCGAGGCCCGGCAAGCCTGTAACACGTTGAGAATAAACCAGTTAAAAATAACTCGTTCTGGCCCGCAACCTGCCCATGGTTACAGTGATGAATCTCATACTCTCCATTGCGAACCTCCCTGAGAGCAGCAGCATGCTGTACTTAGGCTTTGGGCTGATTGCACTCGCAATCGTTTTGCGGCGCGTCTTCAGACCAGTCAAGGCATCCGGTGACCGCAGCGCACCAGGTGCTCCTCACACAGAGCAAATTTGATCGGGTACCGCGGTTTTGCTTGCGTTCTTAAGCTGTCGCATTTATTGACGGCTACAAGTTTGCCATAGCCTAACGCTTGCGAAGACGCCGAGAATTGCAAGTCTCCGTAACGCCCATCGAGAATATTCTATTTCTCTCTACGCTCTGCCTGGACGGAGAGAGAGTACTTGACTCCGCCGCAGCCGATCTCTATTCCAATTTGAGTATTGTTATCCCCGGACTCTCGTGAGCAAATCCCTCATACCGACGAGAGCTTCAATCGGTGGGAGCACTCCGCCGCTGACGGTGTCATCGGTCGAATTTGCCTGCAGTTCGTCCGGCGTTGCTGACCTACTGAGTTTCTACGGAACGAACGTAAAGCACAGTGTCGCCTTTGAAGGGCGACTCTAACCGACGGGATGCGCCACCACTTATTCTATCGCCGATCACCGTCCTTCCCGTGCTCGGTTCAAACCATTCCTGGCTGAGCTCGCCGGTGTATTCGGACAAATTAATAGTAATGGGTTTGCTCGAATCCTCGGCGTAGACCAAGTACTCTGCGGATAAGCGGTTCGCATATGCCAGGCAGTATCCGGAAGATGACAGTCCAGGTCGGGGTTTCATCTCTGCCAGCTTGATGCGACGCGAGAATTCACGAATGTATCCCATGTTTGCTCTGAGGCTTACCCACTGCTCAGCGTTGGGATTCCAGCCATCGGGCCGGACTGACTGTCCCAAAACATCCTTCACGATGTCCTTCCATCCAGCGCGTCGCACATCCCAGGGTGCCGGGGCCCCACAGCCGACCGAAGCACCATCGTATGCATCCATGAAGCTAGGTTGGTTACCTCTCAGAAAGACTTTCCAGGCCCATTTTCGGTCCCCACCAATGCCCCACACATGATCTGTGTCGACGATCACAACCTTCTTGCCGTCCGCCACTCGCGGTTTGTCTCGATAGGGATAGTCGGGCAACTCCTCCCAGGGAGCGATCCAATCTGCAGGTCCTTCCCACAAGTCGCCGTTGTTCCCGGGCCACTGATACTGGCTCATCCCGACGGGATGCTGCTTCGGTTTGGCCGCTTCGAGCCTGTGAATCAGATTAATTATGTGATATTGCCAGTCCCTCGAAGTTGCGAAGCTCTCGTTGCTGATCTCGAAGAGCACGTTGTCAAATTCGTTTACCGTCTCGATCACCTGACGCACTTCGGCTTCCTGGTATGACGTGACTCGGGGAACGAGCAGTTGATGGGTGGCCTCCCCATTTTCGTTGTGGTTGGGATCTCCGTCGACGCCATTCACGTTGTTGTTCCGGTTGAATGGATGACCGCGCCATGGGTTTTTACCGCGTCCGGGCGCGTGCTTGTTATCAGTGGCCCAAGCGTTGAACAGCATAATCGATACGTAGATGCCTCTCTCGGCTGCCCAGGCAACCCGGGAGCGGAGACGTTCAAAGTAAAGTGGGTTTAGCCGGTCGAGATCGAATTTCGGTTTGCCATCGAGCGCATTCCCCGGTCCAGTCCGCTGGAAAGGCGGTCCAGGGTAAAAGTAATAGTCGTCGGCGGTAACCCAAGGCGCCCACCGAGATTGTTCCCAGCACCACAACCGCATGAAATTGAGATTGTTGGCCACCAGAAAATCAAGGTACGCGTCATAATCGAATGCTGGTGGCGGATCTCCATATCCATTGTCTTGTAGATTCGACCAGGTGTGGGCACCTGTCAGGAGCACTGCTCTCCCGCCACCGTCCGTGAAGTACCTCGGATTCGCCGGATCGACCCGCAGCGGGCCCCTGGCCGGCACAACAGGTGTATGTTTGACCGAAGGACCCGGAAGTGTTGGTCGAATGTAGCGCGGAATTCCTTTTCGATAATAGTTTCCCGCCAACGCCACAGAAATGAGGAACAAAGACGTCAGTAGCAGGCCCTTCCGGGAACCCGCTACGCTCCTGTTATGCAACGAACGCTGCATGCGCGCTCCCACCGTCCGCCCCATGTTTGGTTCGCCCCACTTTGCCATGCGCATCTGCCCAGATGCAACGGCGATCTCCTCCTTTTCTTGCCAATCTTCTTTTCATTCCAGCCTAGCTCTTATGCATGCTGAGACTCTCTTCTGCAAAAATTCTTCTCCTCGCACTCCAAGCACTCTCTTGCCAGCAAATTCCGATGTTCCTATTAAGGTGCCCGGGCGCAGCTTGGCACACACCTGTCCACGGATTTATCCTGTACAAACGTGGAATTATCTATTTCAACCGTAGAATGTGTCGCTTGACTCCTGCGCGGGAAGCGCTCCATACTTCATCAACTGGGTTGCCTTTGTTTGGGCCGCCCTCGGTTTGTTTGTTTGACGGTCGCTGTACCGCTATTGTGGCGCCGTCGCCGCCTGCATGAACAACAAACCAGGTCCTGCAGCGTCGGCTCCTCTTTAGGAGGCCCGACTGCCAATGCTTTCAAGCCTGCCCGCTTGGACTCGTGGCGACTCTGCACTGAGAGAGAAGGCTCTCCCTGCCCCATTCCTTTCGTTCCGGGCGATCGACTATTCTGCCTACGCGTTGATCTTGTCCCTTGGCGCATTGCAGTTCTTTCTCTACCAGAGATCGCCGGATTTCATCTACGAAGATGTTAGTTTTTTCGAACTTACGAAATCTCTTCTTCAAAACGGATTCTATGGATTTAATGGCGTCCCTGAAAAGGTTCAGCCCCCCGGGTTATCCCTTCTTCTGGCGGTCATGTGCATCGCTTTAGGCTGCACCCATGCCGTACTTCTCCGCGCTATGCCAATCTTTCTCACGCTCGGATTCCTGGTCAGCTACGAACTGATCCGCCGAGAGCAGGGACGAGGAATCGCCGCTGCCGTGTGTTTAGTCCTGGCATCCTCTCCGGCTGTGTTCATCTTCGCCACGCAGGTTATATTCCCCTCGTCGCCCTATTTCTTGACGAGTATGTCGGCCCTCTTTGCTGCTTCCAGGTTAGAAGAAGCGGAGACGCGCCCTGCAAGAGTTCTGTGGGGTTTAATCTTTTCCCTCATGGGAATCGCTTCGCTGATGATCCAGTCGGTCGGAATTGCCCTGTTCGGCGGGTTGCTGGGCTGGCTTACAACCTCATTTCTTATAGATTCCAGAACGGCTACGTCCCGTCTGAAGATCTTTTTGCCTGTCTTAGTCCTGGGAATCTCTGTTGAAGGGCTATGGATTTATCGAGGAAGTAATCCTCACGAGTGGCCACTGGCTGGGTATCCCGGAAGCTATATTTCCCAACTGGCATTGAAGAGCGGCAATCATCCGGAGCTGGGTCAGGCGTCCGCAGAGGACATCCTGTTGCGCGTGGACAGGAATTTGCGCGAGAGAGCTGGTCTTTTCGGGGAGCTCTTGACTCGCCACTGGGTGAATCCTTCATGGTCTTCAATCGGCACCGCGGGTGTTGTCCTGCTCATCGTCCTCGGTGTTGGAAGTTCGCTCCTGAGGAGAGGCGGCCAAATCTGGGACTGGTATTTCATCGCGTACGAGTGCATCTACCTTCTCTGGCCATGGCCGACTGAGATCCGGTTCTTTCTCCCGATTGCACCACTTACGTGTCTCTATCTCTACAAGGGAGTTCTCACGATTGCGCACGTTTCCAGTCTTCATCCCCGTAGAGTTGGAGCCATTGCGTTATTCCCTTCCATACTCTTGGCTATTCACTCGCGCATCAGAGGATGGCAAGCTGGGAAAGACTACGGTCTGCAATACGACGTCTCGTCTGTCTTCTGGGTCACGGCCGCCTTTGTTTCAGCGTGGATGGTTTGGAAAGGCTCAATCCCGCGCCTGGAGGCGTTGTCATTACCTGATCAGGGCTTGCGGAAGCGATACTCCGCTTTCGGAGAATCCTTCACCCTCTCCCATGCCCTAGGCGTCGTTATGATCGCCTTCTTGATTGCCGTGGGCGTGATTGGTCAGCTCCGCATTGGCCGAGAGAATCTTAATTTCGATGAATCGAAGCGTACTCGGAGACCTGATATCGAGGCTGCGGAATGGATCCGATTGCACACGGAGCGAAATGTCGTGATCGCTGCGCGGCACGTTCCTGTGGTTTATCACTACGCTCAAAGAAAAGTGATCTGGTTTCCACCCATTTCAAACCCCCAGATTCTGATGCAGGGCATCCGGCGCCACCACATCCAATACATCATCATCATCGACCGCGACTTCAGTTACTACATGCCGCCAGATGAGGATTGTTTTGCTAAGCTGTACAATGCCTTCCCACGCGCGTTTCGCTTGGTTGAAAACAAAGGCCAGATTAGAATCTACGAAGTACTTCCTGACTCGGGAACCTAAGGTTGTTGCTGGCAGTCTCCTGGAGCGCACCACTCTGCCCGCCTCTGGATCGGCGCAGTTCGGGGCATAACCGGCTTTGCCGGCGAAGCGCTCGCGACTCTCGGAAGGCGTCACGGCTGCATCAGGTTGAACGAACCTCACCGCAGAGGGTCCGATCTTTGTCCCCCATCAAATCAAAAACCGTCTAAGCTGGAGGGGTAGACTAGTTCCCATCTCTGGAAACGGTCTGCACAATGATGTCCTCGCGGTTCTCCTTTCTCTCGCCTGGAAGCCGTTTGCGTCGAACTAAACCTTTCCAGATCAACGAATTACCTTGAACGGATTTGGCAGGCGGAGTGCATCCCCAACACCCAATACCGAGGCGTAGAGGTCTGTCGTAACGGGGTGAAGCAAGATCGTAGATGGGGTTGGAGTTTGACGGAGAACTCTGCCAGTGTGACGAGGTGCTGGATTAGGCTGAAGCAGGAGGCAGGGTTCAAATTGCCAAAGTCTATTCGCCCGGTGCGCAACAAATTCAAATCGCTCGTCGGCAAGACCGTTTGCCGGAACAAATCGTTGGATCCAGCTTCCTGCGGAGGATGCTTAATGTCGATTCGCTCGCGCCGTGATCAAGGCTCGACGCTGTGGTTCGGTTGGGACGGTCTTTCGCACTCCTCGCGCTCCTCTTGGCTTGCATTTCAGGGCGCGCTATGGCCGCTCCAATCGCGTTCGTGCAAAGCAACTCCGCGACGCCGCAGTCGCCACAGACAACAGTAACGGTGACGTACACGGCTGCCCAGACGCTTGGAAACTTGAACATCGTTGTTGTCGGCTGGAATGACTCGACTGCCACGGTCAGTACGGTCACCGATTCGCGCGGCAACGCCTACGCTGTGGCGGCTGCCCCGGTCGTGCAGAGTGGAACTGCTTCGCAGGCGATCTACTACGCGAAAAACATCTCCTCGGCCGCAGCAGCCGCGAACACAGTCACCGTGACTTTCAGTGTCGCGGCAGCTTTCGCGGACATCCGCATCGCGGAATACAGCGGCCTCGATACTGTAAATCCTCTGGATGGTTCCTTCGGTGCGCAGGGGACCACGACCTCGATCAGCGATAGCGGATCGGTGACCACGACTAGCGCAAACGATTTGCTGGTTGGCGCGAACCTGGTGCAGTCCACGACCACCGGGGCGGGCGCGGGCTACACGAACCGCACGATCACCCAAGACGGGGACATTCTGGAAGACCGCTTCGTAACCGTGACCGGCAGCTACAACGCCACGGCGGCCCTGGACAGAGTCCAGTCGTGGATCATGCAAATTGTCGCCTTCCGCGCTGCTGCAAGCGGCACTCCGGCACCTTCGATCACCAGCCTCGTTCCAATATCTGGTCCGGTGGGCACCTCCGTAACGATTGCGGGCGCAAATTTCGGCGCTTCCCAAGGAACCAGCACGGTCTCCTTCAACGGTACGGCCGCGACACCGACGGCGTGGAGCGCCACGAGCATCACGGTTCCGGTTCCCACGGGTGCGACAACAGGCAACGTTGTGGTCACGGTCAGCGCCCAACCCAGCAACGGGTTGAACTTCACTGTTGGAAACGTTTCGCCCATTCTTTTCGTGCAAACCAATTCCGCCAGCCCCCAGGCAACTCAAACTCCGGTGACCGTTTCCTTCACCGGCGTACAGACAGCGGGCAATCTGAATGTCGTGATCGTCAGTTGGAATGATTCAACGGCGACCATCAGTTCCGTCACGGACTCCATCGGCAATGCGTATGCCGTGGCGGCGGCCCCGGTTGTGCAAACCGGAACGGCTTCACAGGCCATCTATTACGCGAAGAATATTGCTGCGGCTGCGGCCGGCGCGAACACGGTTACGGTGAACTTCAACGTCGCCGCGCGCCATCCTGACATCCGCATTGCCGAATACAGCGGCGTTGACCCATTGAATCCGCTGGATGCTTCGGTGGGTGCGCAGGGCAACACTGCGACGAGCGACAGCGGCCCGGTCGCAACGACAAACGCAAACGACCTTCTGATCGGCGCAAACGTCGTGCAGTCCACAACCACAGCGCCAGGCACGGGGTATACAAGCCGCGGAATCACTGTCGACGGCGACATCCACGAAGACCAAGTTGTCTCCGCGACAGGCAGTTACAACGCTTCCGCTGTCCTGGACAAGGTCCAACTGTGGATCATGCAGATAGTCGCTTTCCGTGCCGCCGTGAGTGGTGGCAGTCCGGTGCCAAACATTGCCAGCCTGAATCCAACATCCGGGCCAGTGGGCACGTCAGTCACAATCACAGGTTCCAATTTTGGGGCTACGCAGGGAACCGGCACTGTCAAATTCAACGGGGCGATTGCCACGCCCACGAGCTGGAGCGCCACGAGCATCGTTGTTCCCGTTCCTGCCGGGGCAACGTCCGGCGGCGCTGTTGTAACTGTTGGCAGCGTGGCCAGCAACAGCGTGAACTTCAGCGTTACGCCGGCCCCGAGCATCACCAGCCTCAACCCGACTTCAGGGCCGGTCGGCGCTTCTATCACGGTCTCCGGCTCAAATTTCGGCGCCACCCAGGGAACCAGCACACTCACCTTCAACGGAACGTCAGCGGTCCCCACAAGTTGGACGGCGTCAACCATCGTTGTTCCTGTTCCCACGGGCGCAACGACGGGGAGTTTGGTAGTCACGGTCGCAGGGATCGCGAGCAATGGCGTCTCCTTTACCGTGCTCCCGACTCCCACCATCACGAGTTTGACTCCGGCTTCTGGAGTGATCGGCACATCAGTGACGATCGCGGGTACCAATTTCGGTGCTTCTCAGGGCAGCAGCACCGTAACCTTTAACGGCATCGCTGCAACGCCAACGATCTGGAGCGCCACAAGCATTGCGGCTCCCGTGCCGAACGGCGCAACGACCGGCAATGTCGTCGTTACCGTCAACGGCGTGGCCAGCAATGGTGTCTCCTTCTCGGTGACTTCGACCGCTCCCAGCATTTCCGGCCTCACTCCAAGCTCTGGTCCGACCGGCACCTCCGTCACAGTCGCTGGCGTTAACTTCGGGGCGACTCAGGGAACCAGTACGGTCACATTCAATGGGACCGCTGCGACACCGACCAGTTGGAGCGCAACCAGCATCGTTGTGCCGGTGCCCACAGGCGCCACGACGGGCAATGTCGTTGTCACTGTCGGAGGTCAGATCAGCAATGGTCTGAATTTCACGGTCACAATTCCCGCGCCGAGCATTACCAGCCTCAGTCCCACTTCCGGTGTCGTTGGAATTTCCGTTACTATCGCGGGCGCAAACTTCGGCGCTTCCCAAGGCACCAGCACCGTAACGTTTAATGGAACGGCAGCAGCACCGACGGCCTGGAGCGCCACCGGCATCACTGTCCCAGTGCCCGCGGGCGCAGCCACCGGCAATGTTCTCGTTACCGTTGGTGGTCAGGCCAGCAACGGCGTCAACTTCACGGTCACCCTTCTTCCGCCGAGCATCACTAGCCTCACTCCGGCTTCCGGTCCCGTAGGAACGTCGGTCACGATTGCGGGTACAAGTTTTGGAGCGACGCAGGGAACCAGCACGGTCACTTTCAACGGAATCTCTGCAACTCCCACAAGCTGGAGCGCAAGCAGCATCGTCGTTCCGGTGCCAGTCGGCGCAACAACCGGCAATGTGGTCGTGACGGTTGGAGGCCAAGCTAGCAATGGCTCGAACTTCACCGTGACCACCTCCACGACAGGGATCGCGCTTGTCCAGCACCGAAGCAAGGATGCCGGCATCGCTGCCTCTTCGACTTTGGCGTTTAATTCCAACAATACGGCAGGAAACTGGATCGCTGTCGTTATTCGCGCGGGCAGGGCAGGACAAGTCTTCACGGTCTCCGACACTCGCGGAAACTTCTACCGCAGCGCGATCCAATTTAACGTCACCTCGGACGCCCCGAGCGGCGACACGCTCGGCGTTTTCTACGCCGAAAATATCGCCGGCGGCGCAAATACGGTTACGGCAGCGGAGAGCATCAGTGGCAATACTCTCCGGTTCGCCATCCTGGAGTACTCGGGTGTCGCGCTGGCCAATTCGCTCGATGTGGTTTCCACTACGCAGGGCAACAGCGCGACAGCAAATAGCGGCAACGCGCTCACGACTGCCAATGGCGACCTGCTGCTCGGGGCGATTCTGACGGGCAATCCCGCAACCTTTACCGCGGCAGCCGGCTATACGATCGAAGAGAGAGTTCCTGCATCTCCGAGCACCAAACTGGCCGCAGAAGATCAGATTCAGGCGGCTGCTGGAACGGTTTCCGCGGGAGTAACTTTTGGCGCATCGGATAGTTGGGGTGCGGGACTGGCCGCGTTTAAGGCCGCCAGCGGCAGCGGAACCACCGGTCCGTCGATCACCAGCTTGAATCCGACTTCAGGTGTCGTCGGTTCTTCCGTCACCATCACCGGTACGAACTTTGCCGCGACGCAGGGCACGAGCACTGTAACGTTCAACGGCACCGCAGCGACTCCCACAAGCTGGAGCACGACCAGCATCGCTGTGCCTGTGCCAACGGGTGCCACAACCGGCATCGTCGTTGTCACCGTCGGCGGCACGGCTAGCAATGGGGTGACTTTCACAGTCACTGTGCCTCCGCCGGCCATCACGAGTCTTAATCCAACCTCAGGATTAGTGGGTACCTCCGTCACAATCACCGGCACAAACTTCGGCGCCTCTCAAGGCACCAGCACAGTG
>Ga0207152_1103_pt1 | contig 18388 bp, 10 predicted proteins | sample Alteio_BWMinHeat_30_FD_153590 | JGI IMG/M metagenome (GOLD analysis project Ga0207152, IMG submission 153590) | Enriched cells from forest soil in Barre Woods Harvard Forest LTER site, Petersham, Massachusetts, United States -... | ecosystem: Environmental > Terrestrial > Soil > Temperate forest >... | reverse complement strand
CTCGGGATAATCCACCGCCCACTGTAACGCCTGCATGCCGCCCAGTGAACCACCGATGACGGTATGGAGATGTTCGATCCCCAACTTGTGGCGCAGCAACTCGGCTTGCGCCCGCACCATGTCGCGGATGGTGACCAGAGGGAAGCCGCCCCCATAAGGTTTGCCGGTTTCCACATTCAAGGAAGCAGGGCCGGTAGAGCCATAGCACGATCCGATGACATTGATCCCGATAATGCAATAACGTTCTGTATCAATGGCGCAGCCGGGGCCAACGACGCCGAGCCACCAGTCGGCAACCCGTGCCGAACCGGAAAGCGCATGACAAACCAAAATGGCGTTATCGCGCGCCTGGTTCAAGCTTCCATAGAGCGCGTAACGCAAAGTTAGCGGACGCAGAGAGCCGCCCGAAGCCAGCGGGAAGGGCCCGCCCTGGGCCAGCGTGAAGCTGTCTTCCGCCGCCGGTTGCAGCAGCGTGCTCTTCTCCTGTTCTTTCTGGTTTGCCATAAACTAATTTTCTTTTACTATTTCTTCCGGGTTGAAGCGCGATCTGTCTTCCTGCATCTCCCACGAAAAAAGATTGATCGCTTTGCCGCTATGGACGGAAACAATCACATAGGAATAGACCGGCCAGGCATGGTCAAGATCGTACTGCGAGGGAACGCCGGAGTCTTCCGGATGCGAATGGTAGAAGCCGATCACATCGAGTTGCCGCTCGCGGGCGTGGCGTTCGCCGCGCAACAGCTCGGCCGGCTCGATCAGAAAGCGCCGCCGCCGGGCTTCTTCCTCGCGCGCATTGGAAATAGGGAAGAGCTCAACCAGGGATTTGCCCCCATCCTCTCCGAAATGGCCAAGCAAAAGCCCGCAACATTCATAGGGGTATTCACCCTCGCCCAGGCTGCGGATTTGATTGATATGCTGCTCCCGCATACGGATCATTTCCTCTTGGCTCCCACTGCGTGGGTCGTGCTGCCGAGGTGCTTTTCTACGGAGGCCAGCGCCTGATGAATGTCTGCCAGAATGTCTTGCGCGCTCTCAATGCCCACGGCAACGCGCACCAGGCCATCTGTAATGCCGAGCTGGTGACGCCGGGCCGGCGCCATCTCGCGATGCGAAGCGGTTGCGGGATGCAGCACGCCGGTGAAGACATCTCCCAGGCTGGTGGAGCGCACGCAGAGCTGTAGCGAATCCATAAACTGGAAAGCAGCCTCGCGCGTGTTGGGATTGAGTTCGATGGAGAGCAGCGCGCCGGCATTGTCCCGACGCAAAGTGCGGTAAACGGTTTCGTCTTCGTGAGCGACTAATCCGGGATAGTGAACTTTGGAGATGTTGGGATGATTCTTGAGTTCGCCGGCGATGTAGCTGGCATTACTACATTGCCGGTCAAGACGCACGGCCAGGGTCTTCACGCCGCGCAGGATCTCATGCGCGTCCCACGGTCCGAGCACACCACCGACCAGCTTCATGATTCCAATGAGCGAAAGTTTATCGGCCTCATCGCGGGCAACGACTAAACCGCCCATGACGTCACAGTGGCCGCTTAGATATTTGGTGGCGCTGTGCACGGAAAAATCTGCACCCTGCTTCAGGGGTTGGCACAAATAAGGGGAGGCAAAAGTATTATCAACAATCAGCTTGGCGCCGGTCGCGTGGGCGATCTCAGCGCAGGCCGCGATGTCACATACTTTTAACAGAGGATTCGAGATAGTTTCCGCTACCAGGACGCGGGGCTGAGCTTTGCGGGTGATTTCGGCCAGTCTCTCCAGATTAGAAAAATCGGCCGTCACGGTGTTGATGCCGAAAGAGCCAAACACGTCGAACAGCAGGTCGAGGGTCGCTCCGTAAAGGTCCTGCGAGGCTACGACGTTCGACCCGGGGGAGAGGTGACAGGCAAAGATGGCGGCATGCAGGGCGGCCATGCCGGAAGCATAAGCGCAGGCGAATGCGCCGTCTTCCAGCTTTTGAATGGATTTCTCCAGCGCCGCAACCGTAGGGTTCCCGTAACGGGTATAGACGTAGCCCGGGGTCTCGCCGGCGAAGACCTTATCGATCTCATCCATGGAGGGATAGGTAAACGTGGCGGTAGCATAAATAGGCGTGGCCACCGGCTGGCCGTTGGGCGTGGGCAGCCGCTCACCTTCGTGGACGAGCTGAGTTGTAAAATCCAGGTCCTGCTTTTTGCCGGACATTTCGTTGCCTCCAATTTAAAAGCCCTGCGATCTGCAAGCCGATATGAATAGAAATAAAAAACCGGCCCAGAATTTATAAGATCGGGGCCGGCTTCGGAACTCTATGCGAAATTACGCGTTCAATCGTAATGTTTCATGCACAGGCGTGTTGACCGCAAAGCCGTCCCCTTCCAATGGAAAGGGACTTCCACATGGCCATGGCCATCCCGCGGTTATACAGCGCGCTGTTGTAATTCGTCGTCATGACGTACTGAATCTGATAAAAAACAAATTTTAACGGCGAGACGCGCACCGTGTCAAGGAGAAGAGCTGGCAGGCGTGAGCCCGGCAAGGATCAACGAGTTATGGTCACTGACGCGGGTGTGGAGGCATCCGTGGTCCCTACCGAGTCCAACGCGCCAGGGGTGCTGCTGTCGATGGTAAAAACTGAAACATCCTGATCGGCGGAGTTGGCCGTGTAAACGAAGCGGCTGGAAGGGTCAACCGTAATCTCAACCGGCTGGTTCCCGGTAACAAAAGGGGAGCCACTGATCTCTGTGAGCGAACCATCGGCGTTGATGGAATACGCTGAAATGTCGCTGGAACCCTGGTTGGCGGTGTACACAAAGCGATTCAGCGGATCAACCACAACAGCAGTGGGCTGGGCGCCGGTGGGAACGGGCGAACCGATCAAAGTAAGGTTGCCGGATGCCGAATCTACGGCATAGGCGGAAACCGTGGTGTCGCCATCCACTACATAAAGAAACTTTCCATTCGGGGTGAGCGCCAGGGCGCTGGCGCTGAGGACTCCGGCAGGAAGAGGCTGCTGGCTCACCACGGCCAGCGCTCCGCTGGAGCTGACGCTGAAGACAACGGCGCCGGAGGCACCTGCGGCGACGTACAAAAACTTTCCGGAAGCAGCCACCGCCAGGCCCATGGGGCCAGTTGAGGTGTGCGTGCTGAAGGGAGAGCCGGGAACCTGCTTCAACGATGCGGTGCTCCGGTTAATGGAGAAGACGCTGATGCTGCCGGAGCCGTTATTGGCGACGAACAGAAACTGGGTCTTGCCGTCAATGGCCAGAGCGATGGGACTGCTGTCGGTAGCGAAGGGAGAACCAGGAGCGACAGAAATATCTCCGGTGGTGCGGTTGATGCCATAGGCGGAGACTGTGCCATCATCGGCGTTGGCCACGTAGAGCAGCCGGCCATGCAGGTCAGAGATGATGGCCGAGGGATTCACACCCGTCTGGACAGACTTTCCAAGAGGAGAAAGCACGCCCGTCTTATTGAGCACAGAGAAGACGGAAACGCCGCCCGTGGACGCGCTGGCGCTTGTGTTGTCGAGCACGAGCGCGAAACGAGGAGTGTTGGTGAACTGGGCGCCGCAACTGGTGAGAAACCAGGAACCGGCAAGAAACGCCAGAACCAAAATGCTCTTGTTTACAAATCGCATTGCATGTCTCCTTGAGGAAGAGACCGATTATTCAGAGTGTCTCATTATAGTCCGGGTTAGATGCGAGCCGAGCAGAGAAGAACAATAAAGCAAGCTCCCAGCTCTCAGCTGCAAGCTCCAAAGTTTTGTATCCCTTGGGCTGAGGCTACTTCATCTCCTGGTGGGGGCCCCATTACTGGGAGTAGTCTAGATCGCGTTAAGTCCTTAGGGGCCAATCATATGCGGGGTGGGTCGGGAGTAGTCTTTCAGGCAGTTTCGAGTTTCAAGTTTCTAGTTTCGAGTTTGATTGCGAAAGCGGTTTGAAGTCGAATCTGGGTTGATTGGCAGTTCACACAGGCTGCGCGGAAGGGGCATGGGACAGGTTCGCGGGCAAACCTTTGGGCTCTTCGCGCCGGAGCGTTGCGTTTTCTTTTTCAAAGAACTAAAAATTTGCGGTCCAATGCGGCCTGAGCCACCTTATGCCCTTTGGGCACACTTCAAGAGAATGTTAGGCAACGGTTTTCAAAAAACCAAGGATTTGATATCAGGTTGTAGCCAAATAAGCAGATCAGAGAAGCGGAAAAGCGTACCGCGGATTTCGCGGATTTACGCGGATGAAAATACGAGATGCCTGCCTGTTGCGACTCAGCATGATTGGCTGCGGCGTTTTTTTCACAGACAAACTCTCGCAAATTAGAAACAAGAAAAACGCGGCAGCTGAAGCTGCCGCGTTTTTGGGCTTTCTTAGAACGTCCAGCAATTAGAACTTGACGCGAATGCCGAGCTGCACCTGCCGCGGTGAGTATGCGAAGTTGCTGTTGGCACTGGTTGGGGTTCCAAACGCAGGCACAAATGTGGTGCTGTTCACGTTGTAGCTGAGACATGGAGTACCAACCGAGCAGGCCACAGGGCCAGTCGGGGTGGCGATGCTGCCGCTCGACACAACGGAGTAACCAGTCGTGGTAACGCCGGTCACGTTGGTATGGTTGGCCAAGTTAAAGACATCGGCCAGCAGTTCCAAATTGTATCTTTCATGAAAGGAAAACTGCTTTGAAAGCCGCAGATCCTGCACATAGGTGGGGGGCTGGCGGAAGGTATTGCGGCCAATAACGTCAACGCGGAAAGCGCCGCCGGAGCCGTTGATGCCTCCGCCCGCAAACTGCTCTCCACCCGGAGCACTACCACTGCTGGCCAGCGAGAAGGGTAATCCGCTTTGGGCCTGGAAAATAGGTGAGAGCTGCCAGCCGTTGGTAATGTAGCCAAGCCAGCCGCTCTTCTTCCAAGGCGATGTAGCCACGGCGCTGATCACGAAGCGATGACGAACGTCATAAATTGAATTGCCATATTCGCCTCGCAGATTGCCGGGTGTCAGCAGGTCATTGGTATCAGAGAATGTGGCTTCATTCTGACCGAAGTCCAGAGCATGGGCCCAGGTGTAGTTGGCCGAGAACTGGATGTTGTGACTGAGATGATGGTTCAGTTGGGTAGACAGCGCCTGATACTTGCTGTTTATGCCACTAAAGATATCAGTCATGGCAGCAAACTGACCGGTCGGGCGCGTGCTGAACAAGGGTTCGGTTAAGGTAGGAGTGGTGATCGGACCGCCATTGACGATCTTGTAGGTGATGGTGCTGGTCGAGGGATTGATGTTCAGATCAGCAAAGCCGGGCAGTTCGCGTCCAAAGCTTCCCAGGTAGCTGATGGAGAGGACTGTATCCCAGCCAAGATTGTGTTCCAAAGTCAGGTCCGCCTGGTGGATCTGAGGGTTCTGGAAGTGATGATCAAAAAAAGTCACATTGGGAGGTACTATCAACGGCGGTTGTGTGGTCAGAATAGTGGGAAACAGCGGCGAGGTATTCGAGGCGCTGAAGCTGTAACCGAGCTGGCTTCCTACTATGCCCGAACTGGTCAAAGCGGTAAAAATAGTGGAGTTGATAATGCGACCAAAGAAGATGCCGTAGCCGCCGCGCAAGACAGTTTTGCCGTCTCCGAAGATATCATAGGAGAAACCTACGCGCGGGCCAAGGTTGTTCTTGTCGCCGGGCATGTGTGCAGTTTGCGGGATGGCAGAATTGACCAAGTTGCTGAACGGGCTGGGCAACATCTCATACTCATAGCGCAATCCCAGTGAGAGGCTCAGACGAGGCAGTATCTTCCAATCATCTTCTGCAAAGAAAGCAATGTCATCGGTGCTGAACTGGAAACCGAGCGGGCCGAAAGCCTGCGAGTAGCTGCTGTAGCAAGGCGCCGCTACGGTTACGCCTGCGACCTTGGCAGTGCAGCTACGCGTTGTATGCAGGTCCGAGAAGTAATTCAACAAACTGCTATAGCTATAACTGCCAAACTGATTACGCAGGTTCTGGGAGTTATCGTGCACATGGCTGAAATCCATTCCAAACTTGAAGCTGTGCTTGCCCAGATTCCAACTCACAGTATCGGCGATTTGTTGCCGAGTCTCATCGGGGAACTTTGGCCGCTCCAGAAAGCTGGGCGTGCCAAAGGTAAAGCCATTGGTGACGCTGACCTGGGGAGGAAGACCTAATGGATTGGTAAAGGTGGGGGTGTTGACCAGGGTGCTCTGCTCGTAGGGAGTGGGCGTTTGGTTGTTTTCAAACTCAAAATCACGGCCATACTGATAACGGAGTTCATTCACAATATTTGAGGTAATCGTGGTGTCGAGTTTGGCGACACCCCAAGTGTCTTTCACGAAGTCATTGCCAAAGCTGGCAATGCCATTGGTATTGGTGCCCTGAGTCTGGATACCGGCAGGCGAAGCCCAACGCATGCGGTTGAAGGAAAATGAGGCGTGGTTTTTCTGGTTAATGATCCAATCGATTTTAGGCAGGAAGATGAACTGCTCCCCGGTGCGTGGAACCGATCCAAGCATGGTGTTCAGGCCAGCCAGGTCTGTATTCCAAGTGTTCAACGCCTGGGTTAGCTGTGCAGCAGATGGAGCTGTAGTGATGCCATTGAGGCGTTGCGCCAGCGTAACAATATTGGTTGACGCCGTGGTCTGAGGTGCAAAGAACACGGTGGGATTGCTGGCCACACCGAATCCCGGAAAGTTGCGGATATAGTAATCATAGGCGAGGAACCAGAAGAGCTTGTCTTTGATTGCAGGCCCGCCTACGCCAAAGCCGGTCATCTTGCGCCAATCTTTTGGCTTAAATGGAACCGGGTTGAAAGCGGTGCCCGTAGCGTTCGGAACCTGGATTTTCGAAAATGGGTTAGTTGCGCCCCAATCGTTATCGCGATCATAAAAATAGGCTTCGCCATGGATCTGATTGGTGCCGCTCTTGGTGACCGTGTTCACGACGCCGCCGGCGGAGCGGCCATATTCGGCAGAATAATTGGATGTATTAACCTGAAATTCTTCAATGGCGACTTTGGGAGTGGAATAACCTGCACGCGTGCGTCCGCGCTCTTCGGAGAAGAAGGCCTGGTTATTGTCGGCGCCATCTACGGTGTTGTTGTTCAACAGTACGCTGATGCCGCGAAAGCTGGTAAGACCAAAACCGCTGGAGTTACTGACGACACCGGGAGTCAGCAAAGTAAAGTTAGACCAGCGGCCGCCGTTAATAGGCAGGTTGCTGATGGCGGTTTGATTCAGGGTTGCGGCCAATTCCGGAGTGTTGTAGTTAATCTGCGGGGTCTCTGATGAAACCTGAACGGTTTCTACCGTGCCGCCTACTGTCAAATGAGGTGAAAGCTCGGTCAAGCTGCCCACCTGAACCGTTACCTCCGAAGACTTGAAGGGCGCAAAACCCTGCTGGCTTACTGTAACCGTGTAAATGCCGGGCTGTAATTGAATGATGCGGTAGTAGCCGGCGCTATCGGTGATGGTAGATTTTTCCGCGTTGGTTCCGTTGTTGCGCGCTGTTACCTGCGCCTTGGAGACGACCGCGCCGGTGTTATCTACCACCGTACCGCCGATGGCGCCTTCAGTGGTGGACTGCGCTGCAGCGACTCCGATCATCATGAGCGCGCATGCCAGAACGCAAAATATCGGTGCGAATGAGAAACTGATCCAGCTACAAGAAGCTTGCTTAAACTGCTTTTGCATAGCTCTCCCCCTCCAGAAATTTATTGTTATTTTTTTGTCTTTTAGGAATGCCTGCGAACTGCATCCGGTAGCATGATCTTACAAATCAAATATTAATAGTTCGTTAAAAAACCTATCAGGCTTATAAGATTAATTTCGTGTGATGAGGTAAAGATTTCCAGAAGCATATAGAGTCCAAGGTTAAGGTTCAAGCCTCTAAGGTTTTTTATTTTGTGGAAAAGCCGGCTTATCTGTGGAAAAAGCCAGGACTCTTGTGTCAAAAATTCACACAGTCTTAACATGGCGCCCGCATACGCCTTCTCGATTCAGGTGTGCGCTCTGGTAAGCTATCGTGGCACCAAAAAGCTCAGGCAATAATCATTGATTTCAGAAATTATTGTGAAGATGATTTGTGAAGTAATCTGGCACTGTTGACAACCTTAAATATTGTCCAGATTTCGACATGGAGCGGGAAAAATCCAAGGGCGTCCGATTTAGGCCGTGGGCGGTTGCCATCTCCATCCGAGGTCATTCTCCCGCTTCGCGGGATCAGGATGACACTTTCTAGAAGTGAGGATTTTTCGAGAATGTCAACAGAGCCCAATAGACTCCGGACATTTTCTGAAAACAAGGCGAGGGACATGAGACCACGGCGTATTTTTTTTCTGACGATAGCCTTAATTTTATTTGCACTTCCAGTTCTTGCGGCTTTCGGCGGCCTGGAGCCGGCGGTTTTGCGCATGCTGTGGTTGCCATCGAGCAAGCAACTGCTGGAGCCTGTGCCGGGCGAACCGCAGAAGCTCAACAGTTTTCCGGTTACGCTGGCCTTGAGTCCTGACGGGCATTTTGTGGCGGCGCTGAATGCCGGGTACGGCACGGCAGAGTCGAATTTTCAGCAGTCCATTGCCATCCTCAACCTGGAGAGCAACCAGGTGGCGGATTTTCCCGATACGCGCCTAGCGCAGCATGCGCACCAGAGTTATTTCGAGGGACTGGCGTTCAGCAAAGATGGCAGCAAGCTTTATGCGTCGCTGGGTTCGATTACCGATCCGGAGGGAAAGAAGACCGGGGACACGGGCAACGGGATCGCGGTGTATGGTTTTGCCGAGGGCAAGCTGACTCCGCTGAAGGTGATTCCGATTCCGGCGCGGGCGTTTGCGGGGCACAAGAGGCTTCCGGTCAGAGACCCGGCTCATCCTGACGCGGCGCCGGCTTATCCCAGCGGGATTGCGGTGGTGGCGGCGCAGGGAAAAGAGCTGCTGCTGGTGGCGGACAACCTTTCAGACGATGCGGTGCTGTTAGATGCTGACAGCGGGGAGGTGGCGCATCGGTTCGATCTCAGCCGGCATGATGTGATTCCTGCGGAGTATCCATACGCGGCGACGGTGATGCGCGATGGGAAGACCGGATACGTTAGCCTGTGGAACGCTTCCGGTGTTGCCGAGCTCGATCTGGCGGGGAAGAAGGTGCGGCGCTTTATTTCGCTTTTGCCGCCAAAGGCGAAGACCGATGCGGGGTCGCATCCTACGGGGCTGCTGCTCAATCCGGATGAAAGCGTTCTTTATGCCGCTCTGGCGAACGCCGACAGGATTGCCGCCATCAGTACCAAAACGGGAAAGGTAGAAGCATATCTTTCGGCCAAGCTTCCGGGCCAGGAGTATGGAGGAAGTTATCCTATCGCGCTGGCGCAGAGCGACGACGGCAAACTGCTTTTTGCCGCTAATGCCAGCCTGGATGCAGTCGCGGTCTACGATACGACGACACTCGCGCAGGGCAAGGCCGATGTCGAGGCAGCGGGCTTTATTCCTACGGAATGGTATCCCACGGCTTTGGCGGTGCACGGGGGCGAGCTGTTTATTACCAGCGGCAAGGGAGCAGGCATCGGTCCTAACAACATGCCTTCACATCTGCATCCTAAAGATACTTACAGCTATATCGCCAGCCTGCTGCATGGGTCTCTGGCACGGGTGAAGATTGCGGAGGCGCAGGCGAATCTCGCGGAGCTTACCAAGCAGGTGGTGGATAGCAACGTCATGCGCGGCAATGGCGACAAGATTACGTTTGCCGCTGGCGGGAATCCTATTCATCACGTCATCTATATCATCAAGGAGAACCGCACCTTCGATCAGATCCTGGGTGACATAGGGGCAGGCGATGCCGATCCTTCGCTGGTCATGTATGGGCAGGATATTACGCCCAACCTGCACAAACTGGCGCGGCAGTTCGGAGTGCTCGATAATTTTTATGACAGCGGAGAGGTTTCCGGCGATGGACACGTCTGGTCCACGGCGGCCATCACCAGCGATTATACGGAAAAGACCTGGGAGATCGGATATCGCAGCTGGGAGCGGGCCTACGATTACGAGGGAATTGTAGCGAATGGATATCCGCTGGAAGAAGGGTTTTCTGACGTAGACGAGCCCGGCACCGGCTATCTGTGGGGCAATTTTGCGCGGCATGGAATCAGCTACCGGCACTATGGCGAATTCGTCGCCACCAAGTGGTGCAATGTCAAAACCACAACCCAATCGCCGACCGAGGGCAGCCCGATGGTCCCGGGCGAGGACTGCCCGAAGGGTGCGATTCACAAAGGCGAAAATCTGCCGGATTATTTAGGAGATCCGCACGGCGGACCGAGCCCGTGGCCATGGGATATCCCGATCCTGGCACGCAACGTCGCCACCAAACCCGAGCTGCGCGGACACTTCGATCCGCGCTTTCCCGATTTCAACCTCAAGTTTCCCGATCAACTGCGGGTGGATGAGTTCCTGAACGAATTCCAGAATTTTGTTCAACAACGCGCGCGTACCGGGAAAGACACGCTCGCGCAATTCACGCTGCTGCGCCTGCCTAACGATCACACGGCGGGCAAAAAAGCCGACAATCCCAAGCCGACTGCCTCAATCGCCGATAACGACCTGGCGGTTGGCCGCGTGGTGGAGGCGGTGTCGCACAGCCCATATTGGGATGACACGGCAATCTTCATCGTTGAAGATGACGCGCAGAATGGCCCCGACCACGTTGACGCGCACCGCAGCATCGCTTTTGTAATCAGCAAATATTCTCCGCGGCCCGATGACAGCGGCAAGCCTTTTGTGGACCACAACTTCTACACCACGGTGAACATGATTCATACCATGGAGACGCTGTTGGGAGCGCCTGCGATGAACAACAATGACGCGCATGCGGCCAATATGGCCCCATTATTTTCCGGAGCTGGGAACCAGCCGGGGTTTGATGCCGATGCCAGCAACCTTAAAAATGGACGGCTGTACGAGATGAATCCGGCGAATGCGCCGGGCGCGAAGGAATCTGCCGCGATGGATTTCTCGCATGCCGATGCGGTGGATTCGGTGGTGCTTAACCGGATCTTGTGGGAGGACCGCATGAAGTCGCGGCCCATGCCGGCGGTGAGGCATGGGTGGCGTCCTTAAAGCATTGTTGGCTCTGTTGAAATCCTCCAAATCGTCGCATCCCGGCAAAGAGTCCTTCAGAGAATGCCTTGATACAACCTGGGCAACTGAAGTCTTCTCGGGGTCCTTCGACTCGGGCATCCGCCCTCGCTCAGGATGACAGCTCTTAAAAATGACGAAGCCAAACGAACTCTAGTTGGTCCTGCTTTTTTCTGCTGCTACCGCGGACTGCGGCTCTTCCGCAAGTTTTTCTGTCCGGCCGTTCACTGCCAGGTTGGGGTTCTGCAGCTCGCGGCCGTTGATACTGCGAAGCTGAGTGGAGCGCGTATCCAAATTCCGGCTTGCCTCTAAAGTCGTGTCGCGTATCCTGGCTTTGACATTCCATATGCGGAAGCCGGATTTGTCTGAAGTCTTGTCTTCAACGCGGGCCTCGCGAAGCTCGCGCATGAGCTCTGGCAGCCTGTCGTCACTGCTGCATGAGTCTGCGAGCATGAGCAGGCCGACGCGGATGTGGGCATCCGGTAATGCCTGCGACTTGCCGCGATAGTGATAGATGACGTAGCGGGCCACGCCTTTCTGCAATCCTGCATGGTCGGCCTTGGCAAACAAGGCGGCATCCTGGCCGCCAGCACCGTCGGCATGGAAGGCGCGGGCCACAAAACAAGCATTGCCTTCACGCACGCCGATTACGGAATTCAAGCGCGCGGTTTTCTCAAAAATCTGCTCAGCGGAGAAACTTTTTTCATCGAGCATGAATTCGTCTGCCTGGGCGGGCAGCAGAATGTTAGTGGCAAAGCTCTCGCTGGCTTTCTCGCGCGAGGGATCTAAATCGAGCAGGACCATAAGAACGTTCTTATGCTGCAGGGTCACAGGGTGCAGGGGAACGTGGGTGGGCTTGGAGTGTCCGCTTCTGTCTTTGCTTTTGACCAGCCCGTAAGGCTGATCAAAGACGTCAGGTACAACAGTGATGCCGGGCAGGTCCTGGGCAGAGGCCAATTCAATCTCGATCATCTTATCCTGCGGGCCATAGTCGCCATTGGCGCTGCCCATGGCAAACTGCGGAGTGATGAAGTTGTAGCGGTCGTGGGAGCGGTCTTCATCCCAGGTCTGCTCGACTATGCGCTCAGGCATGGCTGCCGCCGCGAGCACGGAAGCGCCGGGATGGTAGGCGTTCCCGGTTTCGTTTTCGAGCACGAGCGTGTTTTCCATGTCGAGTTTTTTATATGGAGGCGGAGTCAGCAATCCTTCAGCTGCCAGGTAAAGATCAACTCCCCCGGTGCTGAAAAGAAAATCGTAATCGCGGCTGTGAGGCCCGGAAAGACGTTGCGCGCCGACAAAATAATTTGCTGCGATATCTTTCCAGAAATAGTCGAGGGCAGCTTTGAATTTGGCCCTGGTTTCAGGTTGCGTGGCATAACGATAGCCCAATCCCAGAGAGTTCAGGGTGGTGCAGTAATACGTGGGGCTATCAAATTCGTGGATGCCGTTGGCGCTGGTGTAGTCGATCCAGTTATCCAGTTGGCGGTTGCCGCGTTCGAGGGCATCGTGATCGTTGACCGCTTCGGCCAGCAGAATGGTGTTGACGGTGTTCATCACATAAATATTGGTATAGCTGACGGGAACTTTGTGGTTCTGCAATGCCACGAAAGCAGCATGGACATGAGACGCCATCTCTTTCTTAAAGCCGGAAGAAAGACGGTCGCTGTGTCCCAGCAGAATTGGCCCCCAGGATTGAGTTCCGAATTCGATGGAGTTGGCGTCGTGAACATCGTCGCTATTCAATTGCCAGGGCAGTGTTCCGTATGCGGAAGAAGCAGAATCCATGTTCTGCCGGGCAAAGACGCGGCGCAGCGCATCTTCGGCCTCACGCGGATCGTGGTTCAGTTGTAGCAGAGCCAACGCGCCATAGCTTACGTCGCGGAGGGCGATGTTGCTGCCGGGGTCTTTTACTGCGCGCTCTTCGGGTTCGAGTCCGGCTTCGATTCCGCCGCGCATTTGCGCCAGCACGGTTTCGCGCTCTTTGGGGGCTAGGATGTGAACAGGAGTTGCGGAACCCTGAGATGCAGTTGCCTGACCACCGGCGGAAAGTGAAAGCAGGCAGGTTGCGAGAAGTGCAAATGTAATTTGATGAAGTATGCGGAACATTGAAGGTAACATTCTCTCGCACAATTTAACATGGATGCTTTGTGCGCAGCTCTGTATTACTATGACCCAAATTCTTTTCGTTCTGCGATGATTTTCAAGGGGTAGCTCACATAGAACACTCTCTCTGGTTTTCAATCGGTCATCATCTCGATTCCATCAGCGCGAGGGAAAGATCCACGCAAAAGTCCGATTTCAGGCGTGGGTAGTGCCCAGCGCCATCGGAGGTCCTTCTCCCGCTTCGCGGGATCAGGATGACAGTGCATGAAGAGATATAGTCTTTGACTGCGGCTTTGCCGCTCTGTGTGTTAACCCGGCGATAGGGAGGAAGTTGCGCTGCTTGCGGCGCATGGGTGGGAGTCGAGGCTTTTGAGCCCGAGTAAGGCTTGCAGAATATCCAGCTTGAGAGTGTGCAAGACTCAGAGCCAGCGTCGTCGCTTGCGGGACTTGGCCCATTTTTTCTACAGCTACCCAGCGGTGAACCGCTGGGCTATAGTACGTCACCCCTTCGGGTTGTTCATCTATCAGGTCTCACAAATTCAGTCAGGTTTCACAAATTCAGTTCACACACAGTAGCTGAACAGCCAAACAGCTCATCCGGTATTGTGCAGGCCGGCGGCGATTCCGTTGATGGTCGCTGCCAGGGCGTAGTTCAGCTCTGCGCTGTTGTTGCCGGCGCGTTTGCGGCGGAGCAGTTCGACCTGAATCAGGCTCATGGGGTCGACGTATGGATTACGCAGGCGGATGGAGCGGGCAAGTACGGGATTATCCTGCAGCAGCTCGGTCTGTCCGGTGACGCGCAGCACCATTTGCAGGCTGCGCTGGAATTCTTCACAGGTCATGTCAAACACACGGCGGCGGAGCTGCTCGTCAGGAACCAGCTCGGAATAAAGGCGCGCGATGCTCAAATCGGCCTTGGCCATGGCGAGCTCAACGTTGCGTATGAGCGCCGAGAAGAGGCGGAAGTTCTGCATCATCTCGCGCAGCAACGTTTCGCGGCTGGGGTCTTCGCGCACAAAATTCTCGAGGGCGTGGCCGATGCCAAACCAGGCGGGCAATCCGTGACGGCTTTGCATCCAGCCGAAGACCCAGGGGATGGCGCGCAGATCGTCGAGCGAGCGGCTTTGGCTGCGGCGCGGCGGACGCGAGCCGATCCGGGCAAATTCCAGCTCATTGACCGGAGTGGCCAGTTCGAAGTAAGGCATGATGTCGGGATTGTCAGCGACATTTTTTCGATAGAAGGTGTAGGCCTGTTGCGAGAGGGCCTCCATGGCCCAATCCCAGCCGTTCTCGTGGTTGGGCTGCTTACTGTGCGAGGAAACCACGGCTTCAAGCGAGGCCGCGATCATCAGCTCAAGGTTCCATTCGGAGAGCACCGGGTCAGAATACTTCCAGTTCATAACCTCACCCTGTTCGGTGATGCGTATCTCGCCAGTGAAGGCGCCGCGCGGTTGCGCGACGATGGCGGCATGCGTGGGACCGCCTCCGCGGCCTACGGTGCCGCCGCGTCCGTGGAACAGGCGGAGGTTGACGCCGCATTCAGCGGCCACGCGATGCAGTTCGCGGTGGGTCTTGTGAAGCTCCCATGTGCTGGTGATCATGCCGCCGTCTTTGTTGGAGTCGGAATAGCCCAGCATGATTTCCTGGCGGCGTCCCCAGGATTCCAGCAGCGGCGCGTATTCGGGCGAGCTCCACAGCCGGCGGCATACTTGCGCGCAATTGCGGAGGTCCTCGATAGATTCGAACAGGGGAACAGGCATCAGGCCGGGGTCGGCGCCATCGGCGGATGCGTGGACCTGGGTTCCCGATAATCCGGCGAGACGGACCAGGTTCCATATGTCATCTTCGTTGCGGGCGCCGCTGATGACGTAAGCTTCAATGGCTTTGGGGTGGCGGCGCTTAAGCTCGGCCACGGTGCGCAGGGTTTCCATTACGTTCTGGGTTTGCTGAGAGATTTCCACCTCAGAGGCAGTCTTACCCTGAGCGGGCAGTACGCCCGATAATTCCTCAACCGCCCTGGTATGCTGGCGCGCGTGCTGGCGGATATCGAGCTTCTGTAAATGAAATCCGAAAATGGAGACCTGCCGCAGCAGCGGATCGAGCAGCAACTCATTCAGGCGTTCGCCGGCGTTCGCTTGGAGACTATCGCGGATGAGCCGCAGATCTTGCGCAAATTCTTCAGGCCCGGAATAGGCGTTGGCGTGGCAGCCCTCATCGCGGCTACAGCGCAGGCGCTGAACAATGTAGGCCAGCATCTGGCGGTAGACTTCATTGCCGGAAAAGCGGGAGAGATTGGCGTGAATCTCCGGAAGCTGCTGGGCATATACATCCAGCTTTTGTATCAGGTCGGGCGAGACCGTGACCTGGCGCGTGGAAGGGCTCAGGTGATCGAATAACTGCTCGCAATGGCGAATGTAGTAATCCAGAATCAGATTCCTGGACATTTGCAGGCTGTCGCGCGTGCTGGCCGGGGTCACGAAAGGATTGCCGTCGCGGTCGCCGCCGATCCACGATCCGAAAGAAACAACATCGGGAAGCTGGCTGGCCTTGAGTTCGCTGCCATAGGCATCGCGAAAAGCCGTTGCCATCTCTTCGTAAAGAGGAGGAACAGTGTCGAGAATAGAAATCAGATAATAATCAAGCCCCATCTTGATTTCGTCGGCGACGGTCTGCTGGCGCAGGCGAACCTCGTCCGTTTGCCACAGCATGGAGATCTCAGCGGTGATGATGTGCTCGCGCTGGCCGGCTTCAGCATCGCTCAAAGGCAGCCGGTCGAGCAGGGCCAACTGCTGCGCAATGCGGCGGCGCGCAGAGAGTACGGTGCGGCGCGCCACCTCGGTGGGATGCGCAGTAAATACCGGAATCACCCGCACTTGTCCCAGATACTTCAAGGCCATGTCTTCCGTTATGCCGGTCTTAGAGATTCGCCGCAGGGTGCCAGTAAAGGAGCCGGGTAAGGGAGGCCTTTCCGGGTCTGCCTGGGCAGCCTGGCGGCGGCGGGCACGGTGATTTGTCTCCGCCAGATTGGTGAGCTCAAAATAGATCGAAAACGCCTTGGTGGTGTAGTAAGCGTCGGTCAGGCTCATCTTTTCGATCAGTTGCCGCGCCTGATGAATGAGCGAAGCGCCAGCTTCCGCATTTTTTTGCAGTTGGCGGTGCTTGATGAGCAGTTCGCGAAGCTGCTCCACGGTCTGGAACTGCTGCACTCCACGCTGCTCTTTGATCACACGGCCCAGAATGATGCCCAGCGAGCGGACATCACGGCGCAGGGGCGCTTCTTTGATCTCCGCGCTTTTAGCGGTCAGCTCCGCCAGCCGGGCGGTCTGGCTATCGCATTTCCATAAGGGCTGTGTGGGCGCCATAGAAGTTATTCAATAATGACTATTTTGGGAACGGAACAGAGCTACACGGCCCTGCAACATACATCGGCTGTGACAGAATCTCAAACTGAGAGCTTGCCGACGGCTAAATTGTGCTGCTTCGCATCTCTATTAGATGGTAGCACGAGCGAAGATTGGCTTTGAAAACTTTGCAGGCCAAACCAGAAACGCCCGGCCAGCAGACTACACTATAAGCAGGAAGCAGATGTTTCCATAAGGTAGTGAAAACTGGAGGCTGTCATGAGTGCCTTAACGTCCCACGTTGCTTTGGTTTCAGACACCCCGTCGGTTCCGCTGGATCAAGTCTCGCCGGTGGCGGCAGCGCTGCAAAAGCAGGTAACCCGCGATTTCGGTCCACTTTGGAACGTGAACGCGACCGTAGATGCATTCGATAAATTGGAATCGGTGCCGGTGGATTACTGGCCGGTGATCTTGCGTGACGATATCAACCAGCCGGGTGCTGCGGGATATCACACCGACAATAACGGACAGCCATTCTCGCTGGTCCAGGTGGATAGCAGTTGGCCACTCACGGCCAGCCACGAGACGCTGGAGATGCTGGCCGATCCATTTGGCAACCGGACCATTGCCGGCGCGCTCCCGCCGCATGCGCCTAAAGGTTTGCCGAAGCTGCATCGCGTTACTTACCTGGTGGAGGTCTGCGACCCCTGCGAGGCTGACCAGTTCGCCTATTCGGTGAATGGAGTGACGGTCTCGGATTTCATCACGCCGAACTTCTACGACCCGAAAGCCGCGACCGGGGTCCGCTACAGCTTTGGCGGGAACATTACCAGGCCGCACGAGGTGCTCGATGGCGGATATGTTAGTTTTGGAAATCCCGTGGATAATCATTGGTACCAAATCATTGTTCAGAACGGGAAGGCCGAAGTCCGCGATTTGGGCGTGATCCAGGCCAACAATGGCAAGAGCCTGAGAGAGCTGGTGGATGCGGCGGTACGCGAGGCGCGCAAGGCGGAACACTACCGTACCAAACCTGCCAAGCCCAGCGCGCTGACCGCGGCGGCCATCTCTCCATTTGCCGATACCAGCGCGGGACGCGCTAAAAGGCTGCGAGATTACATTAAGAAGCTAAAATAAATAGAAGCAACCTATGTCGCCAGGAGGCAGGTATGGCAGACACACCACCGTATTCTAAAAAGGAACAAATTAAACGAGCACAACAATTGCGGGAACAGATTGAACGCCTGAAACGAGGCCAGCCTGCGGATGAAACCGCAGGCCGTTCGTTACGCGAACAAATCGAGGAGCGCGCGACGGAGAGTAATTCACCAAGGAGGCACGGAGACACGAAGAAGAATTGAGTCATTGGGTCATTGAGTCATTGAGTCATTGTGATGGCCCATTCAGTATTTAATTGTCGAAAAGCAGCTCTCATGGCTTGGCAGCCCGTCTAATGTGTGTCTCGACTTACCGCCTAATTTAATACCGTTCATTTAATAAATAGAGCAAGTGTCTCCGGTAGGCTGGCAGTTGCCCGAAATAAATAGTCCCTGCGCTCCCTGGATTGCAACTGTCGTGGCGCCCTTGAAGGGGATGGTCAGCTTCTGCACGTGCACGTCAAATTTGTAGCCAGTGCCTGCATGCAGCGCAATGCCGTTGCGGGTTACGCCTTTGACGCTGCTGCAATATATCTCCAGCTCGCCATTGACTCCCAGATCAGGAAAGCTGATTTGTATGCCTTTGTTTTTCGGAGCGACGGAGATTGTCTGGGTAGCATTCCCGGTGAAGTAATCAAATTGGCTGGGGGATGTATTCGAGGGGAAGACCTCGATGCGCAGTTTGGGACTCCAGTT
>Ga0207152_1101_pt1 | contig 18485 bp, 18 predicted proteins | sample Alteio_BWMinHeat_30_FD_153590 | JGI IMG/M metagenome (GOLD analysis project Ga0207152, IMG submission 153590) | Enriched cells from forest soil in Barre Woods Harvard Forest LTER site, Petersham, Massachusetts, United States -... | ecosystem: Environmental > Terrestrial > Soil > Temperate forest >... | reverse complement strand
AGTGCTGCTAACCCCAACATTCATGTTTGTTGTATCAGCAGTTTTTTTTTGGGCAAACACAGGATTGCATAGTATAGTAATAGCCATGCATATAGATAACAACCGTATTGAAAAAATGTATTTAAAAGAAAGCAAATCTTCAGTTTTTTAACTAGTCTTTATTTTTCTTACCAAAGATAGTCAGGTTTATATAACGGGAAGGATGGGCTTTTAAGTCTGTCATCAGTTTATCGAGTGAGCCAAGTGAAGCATTCAGGTTATTATACAGTTCCTTATCAGTCACTAATTTTCCCAAAGAGCCATCACCGGAATTTATTTTTTTAACTATTTCCTGTAATTGCTCAACCGTAACCTGCATTTCCTCCACCGTCTTTTTTATAGGGGCCTGTGCCAGCTGCTGACTTGTTTTTGAAGCATTTGCGGTGAGTGTGTCTGCGTTCATCATAATACGTTGGATACGGTCGCTCTGATCACGCAGTTTTTCCGATAATACCGCAATGTTGCGGGTTGTCGTTTCTATAGATGCTACACTATTGGCAATAGCTTGCTTATTCTTATCATTCAATACATCCTTTACACCCGAAACAACAGAATCGAGCTCGGCCATAACCACTTTAGCAGCAGTAACAACCGGTGACACATCATTACCTACATTGTCTAAAAAGGATTTTTCCAGAGTAGCCGGTATCTCAGCACCTCTTGCCAACACTTCGGTATTGTCGGCAATGGTGAGCTTTATCAATTTTACACCGGTTATCAGGTCGGCAGAAGCCAACATGGCATAGCTGCCTTTTGTTATTTTGATGTCTTTATTAACACCAATAGTAACCTTTACGTTTTTATTACCCTGCAATTCAATTGCGGCTACGCGCCCGATATTCATACCGCGTATCTGCACATTTGCTGAGACCTGCAAACCATCAATCTTATCAAAATAACAGTAATATTTATTTTGACTTGAAAAAATATTAGCTCCTTTTAAAAAATAAAAGCCTGCAAAAAAAATGAATACTGAAATCGTCACTAATAACCCGATCCTGACCTCTTTGGATACTTTCATCTAGCAAATAATTTTTTTTTATAGCAAATCAAAATCCGGTTGATACATTAACAATAGAACAAAAGTAATTAAAAGCATTTAAACAGCTTTTAATTACAAAACAATAGTAGAAAAAACATGCGCTTATCTTGTATAAATAAAGTGACCGCCAATAGTAGCGGTCACAAATTTGTTTTGTTTGTTTTAATATTATTTTTTAAGCACTACCGGAATAGTCCCCGTTTTCCCCTCGGTGCTTGTTAGTACCATAAAATAGTTTCCATTCGGTAAGAAAGAAAGGTCAAGTGTTTTACGCGACTGGTTGGCCATAACATCATGTATCAATACTTTCCCTACACTATTATATATATCAATTTTCATATTTACAGTCCTACCATCCCAATCAATGGTCAGTTGGCCGCTGGTTGGGTTAGGATATACTTTAGTATGCTGCAGGTCCAATGATTGAATATCAAGTAAGGATATACCTAAAACATTAGATGGGAAAGAAGCGCAACCATTATTTATCACTTTAGCATAATAGTATCCTTGTGCTGTAGGATGGAAATATTGTGAACTTGCACCCGGAATAAGCCCGGTTGGCGCAGGGCCAAACCACTGTAAGGTGCCCGGTATATTTGATACCAATATATCTCCTATCAGGGAAATCAATGGTGTCGGTGGTGTTGGCGACAAGAACATATTAATAGGTGCCGCGATAGCTGTATCGGCAGAGTAACACCCTTGTGAAGTGATCACTATTTTTAACTGTACTACATCCCCATTCTTTAAGGCGTTTGTACTGAATATGGGACCTGTAAATGCGATAAAACCATTTACATACCATTGGTAAATGCCACCTGCCCCAATATTGGTACCTACACCTGTAAATTCAATCAGGGAATCTAAACAACCGGGGTTATTTCCTTTTGTAATATTAACTACCGCAGATGGTACTAAAGGCGCTGTAATAACAGCTGTTATCGCATTTGAAGTATCGGTATGATTAAGTATGCACGAATCAGGACATACCATTACACATTTTACCACATCACCATTGCTTAGCGAACTGGTTATATAAGTTGCCAACGTAGCTCCTGCAACCAATGTGCCGTTTACAAACCATTCAAAAGAATAGCCGCTGCCCGGGTTAGCAATAGTGGTTCTGAATATCACAGGTTTTCCGGCACAAGCAGGGAAACTATCCGCGGCAAGGCGCACATCTGCTACCAATTGGTAGTGGAATATGGTAATTGTATTAGAATTTGCAGTTTTAGGAGTAGCGCATGAGGCACTGGAAGTAAGTGTGCAACTAATAATATCACCGGCATTTAATACAGCAGTATAAGTTGAAGCACCTGTTCCTACAGCTCCCCCGTTTCTATACCATTGATAAGCGGGAGTTGTTCCGCCGCTGGTGGGGTAAGCGGTAAAGGTAGTTGCCCTGGCAGGGCAGCCCGGGTTATTACCTGTTGTAAGTGATATACTAAGTGTTGGCGCCAGTGAACCTGAACGGATAACAGTAATAGCATTAGAAATAGCGCTATCACTTCCGCATGCACCCGGATAATATACTTTAGCCGTTACAACCGAGCCATTAGCAAGGGTAGCAGACACAAACGAATCAGTAGTAACACCATTGTAAACACCATTTACAAACCATTTATAAGTTGCACTACCTATACCGGTGCCAACTGTGGTTTTGAAAGTGAGTGAGGTGCCGGTACAAGAAGGATTAGCACCCGGAGGTAATGAAATGGATAATGAACCCGAGCTTGGGCCACCACCTTGTATGATAATTAAATAATCTTCGGCCTGGCCATACACTAATGGCCCGCAAGGGTTAATAGCACTCGATGTCTGATCAGATATGACACGCATCCGTATTGGCGTGCAAGATACCAGGGTCGGCAAGGTGACAGTTGTAGGCAATGTTACCTGTGCGGTATCTGTCTCATGGGTAGATGAAGCATTTTTGCTCATCACTAATTCTGATGCGTCAAAAGTGCCATTATTATTAAAATCTATATACACACGGATCTTTTCTCCAGATCCCGAACCTGTCTGAACAGTAAATATATATTGCTTACCGGCTATAAGGGTAGTCCCTTGTTTACAGGTAAGGTCGAGAAATGCAGCACCGTCAGTATTATAACCACCCGATGTATAATCAAGGTAGGTATTCAGCACACCAAAAGTAGAATCTGTAACATCTGATATCTTTACTTCGTTAGGGCCAATATTAAAAGTATTTGAAGGATTTGAAATGGTTGGTGTGCAACTGCTCAAACTTCCAACAGCAATACTGGTAGGCGTACCACCCAAAGAACCTAAATAGTGAGGGCGGTAATTAAAGGTATTGAACAATGTTTTAGAACGCTGGCCCGGTGTAAACCTATCCTGGCAGTTACTATAACACATAATATTATGTTGCGTATTATTAAATGAAAGGCTGGTGCAAGGATTAGGATCTGAAGGACAATTGCTGAATTGTTTTTCTGGCTCAGTATCGCATACCCCGTCGTTATCTACCAGGCAATTGGCATTAGGTGGACAAGCCGTGGTGCTTCCTCCATCAAACGGGTGTTGCAAACCCATATGGTGGCCTACCTCATGGGTCAAAGTAATAGGCGGATTCCACCCCACCTGTGTAGCCAGCATTACCACACCATCTACATTCGGACCGGTGCCGGGCGGCACATAGGCAAAACCAGCTGTAAAGGTGCCCATAGTACCATCATTACTGTCTATTTTATTAACCACCCATACATTTACATACTGATCTATAGGCCAGCGGTTTACATTTTTTATGGTTACTTCATCAGCACATGTTGGGCAAGAAGCAGTCAGCTTCATACCACCGTTTGTATATCCTGCCACACTACTACCATTATCGCGTGTAATACCATTGGTTGAATTGCACGAAGGATCACGCTGTGCCAATACGAACTGGTAGGGAATATAAGCGCCGCCGCCTGTACTATCCGGAAAACCTGAATATTGAACTGCCCAAATGCGGTTCATCCTGGCTACCATACTATCTATAGCAATATCTGTTGGGTTATAGGTACTACCAACAGCGCCGCCGGTATTAATAACGTGAATGACAATAGGTATCTGGTATATAACTCTTTTGCCCCCGGGTGTAGCCACCACGGTTCTTGCCATACTGCTGCTAAAGCTGGTAGGGGTATTCCAGGCCGTCCACTTCCTGATCATTTCTCTCATCAGTGGGTTATAGGTAGCAGTATCAGACGCAATCAACCTGTTCGTCACATCGTAGGCCGCACAAGGAGCTTGTGCTTTAACCGTAAAGTTGAGAGCAAGACACGCTAATAATGCAAGTGTAATTTTTCGTACCATGCGTTAATGAATTTGAATATGGCTTATATACAGTTTGGTAAAAATAAGATATTCATTAAAATAAAGCTAAAAATTTTTCAGCTTATAATTTTACGGGAAAAATACCTTAAAGTTGGCGTAATTCTTTATTTTTTTATATTAAATCCTATCTTTGCCCCCTTCGTATTTTCAATGTATATTATATAATCAAAAAACCTATGCAATTAAAAGGGTTGGTAAAAATTTTTACCGTAGCGCTTATCCTTATTTCGCTATATCAACTATCATTTACGTTCATTGTTCGTAATGCTGAGAAACAGGCACAAGCAAAAGCCCATCAAAAGGCTTTAAAGGAAATTCCTACCGCCGCAGGTAAGGAACTGGACAGCCTCACAGACAGGGAGTACAAAACGATCATGGATAGCATGCAGGGCGAAACCCTGGTAAATATCCCCTTGCTGAAAAAGTACAGTTTCCAGGAAGCTAAGGGCGAGGAACTGAACCTAGGCCTTGACTTACAAGGTGGTATGAACGTGACATTGGAAGTCAGTCTTGACGAATTGGTTCGTTCTATGTCGAACAATCCGAAAGACCCTATGTTAAATAAAGTGATTGCTGATGCAAATGCTGCTAAGGCTAATAGCCAGGCAAGTTTTGTAACTTTATTTGGTGAAACTTTTACCAAAGAAAACCCATCAGCAAAACTGGCATACCTGTTCACAAAGCCATCTGAAAAGGATATCACACTTAATTCTACCAACCAGGAAGTAATTGCTAAAATAAATAAAGAAGCAAAAGATGCGATACAACGTACTTACAATGTATTGCTTACGCGTGTTGACAAATTTGGTGTTGCTAACCCTAATATGAACCTCGATGCCAACAAAGGTATTATAACAGTAGAGTTGGCTGGTGTGCGCGACCCCGAGCGTGTGCGCTCTTACCTGCAGGCTACTGCCAAACTACAGTTTTTCGAAACCTATTCTAACGCGGAAATATTACAATACTATAAGGCCGCAGAAGATGCGTTGGCAGCTTACCTTTCTGGCGTAAAGACCGATACTACTAAGGCTTCTGATAGCAGCAAAAATGCAAAAACAGCTTTAGCTGATGCAAATAAAAATAACGCATCAGATACCGGCTCACTTAGCTCGCTGATGGCCAGTTCTAAAACCACAAATACCAAGGTAGGCGGTAAAGGAGCAGACAGCACAACCGATAAACGCGCAGAAGAGGAACGCAAAGCACCATTGGAATTTGTATGGCACCCCAATATATCACGCGAAGGAACGCCTGAAGATGTGGCAGCTGTAGGCCTGGTATTGAAAAAAGATACCGCCAAACTAAACAGCTACCTGGCACTGGATGTTGTAAAAAACAAATTCCCGAACAACGTACGCTTTATATATGGTGCTGAAGACAAAAAAGAACATAAAAACCCGAATGCACCACTGGCACTCTATGCTATTAAAACAGTACAAGGTTCTGCCGATGCAAAATTGGAAGGTAACCATGTAACTGATGCGCGTATGGATTATAGTCCGGATAACGGGCAACCTGAGGTTTCGATGAATATGGATCCTACAGGCGGTAACATCTGGAAACGCATGACAGGTGAGAATGTAAACAAATATGTGGCTGTCGTGCTCGATGACAAAGTTTATTCAGCACCACGTGTAATGGGTGAAATACCTAACGGGCGCACTTCTATAAATGGTCACTTTACCGCAGAAGAAGCTTCTGATCTTGCCAATATATTGAAATCAGGTAAACTACCTGCACCTGCACACATTGTACAGGAACAGGTAGTAGGGCCAACACTTGGTGCCGCATCTATTGCGTCGGGTATGAACGCATTGATCATATCCTTCCTGGTAATATTCGTATTGATGCTGGTATATTATAACACGGGTGGTATCATCGCTAATATTTCGCTCGTACTCAACTTGTTGTTCACTATAGGCATTTTATCCGCATTACATGCCACACTTACTATGCCCGGCATTGCCGGTTTGGTACTGACCATTGGTATGGCTGTGGATACAAACGTTATCATCTTTGAACGTATAAAAGAAGAATTGACGCTTGGCAAGAGCTACCAGCAAGCGATAATGGACGGTTATAAACGATCTTACTCACCGGTACTCGATGGTCACATTACTGTATTGATCACCTCTGTTATACTATTCATATTTGGTCTTGGACCGGTACTTGGTTTTGCAACCACGCAGATCATCGGTATCCTGTTGTCATTGTTCTGCGGTATCCTGGTATCAAGGCTCATTACTGACATATATACCAGCCGTGAACGTCACTTTAAGTATTTCACCAGCTTATCAAAAAGCGTTTTCAAAAAGGCGCATTTCAAATTTGTTGAAGCACGTAAATACACTTATATAATATCAGTGATCGTAATGATCATTGGATTAAGCACTTACTGGCATGGATTTGATGAAGGTGTGGAATTTAAAGGAGGTCGTAGCTATACCATTAAATTTGATAAACCGCATAAGGTAGAAGAAGTACGTGAAAAACTGAAGAGTTACCTGGAGGAATACCCTACGGTAAAAACTATCGGTGTTGAATCGCAACTGAACATTACCACAGCCTACCTGATAACCAAACCGGGCGCGGCAGTAGAAGATGAAGTAACACAACGCCTGTACGAAGGTCTTTCTAAAGAGAAATTCTTGCCGGCAGGTACTGACCTGGAAGCTTTCAAGAAGAACAATATACAAAGCTCACAAACAGTATTGCCAACCATCTCTGACGACCTGAAAAGCGGCGCTATCAAAGCCACCGTCATTTCTATGTTAGCGATCTTCGTATATATATTTATACGTTTCCGCAAATGGCAATATTCTTTGGGAACGATCGTTTCGTTGTTGCATGACGTATTTGTGATACTGGCGGTGTTCTCTTTCTTCCGCGGCAGAGTACCATTCGCTCTTGAAATAGACCAGCATTTTATTGCTGCTGTACTTACAGTAATAGGGTTCTCGATGAACGATACGGTTATTGTATTTGACCGTATTCGTGAATACTTCCGTAAGTCGCCAAGCGAAAGCAAGACAAGTGTTATCAACCGCGCTATCAATGATACGCTGAGCCGTACTATTATGACATCACTTTGCGTATTCCTGACATTGTTGATACTCTTTATATTCGGTGGCGAAGTAACCCGTGGTTTTGCGTTTGCAATGCTGATAGGTGTAGTTACCGGTACGTATTCTTCAATATTTGTAGCAGCACCAATATTGGTTGATATGGACAAGAAAGGTTCATTGAAACAGGAAGTAGACCGTGAGGCTCATATCGAAAATCTGAAGAAACTGGCATAGTATTTAATTTATATAAACTGTTTTAAGATCCCGCTTTGCAAAACAAGGCGGGATTTTTATTATACCTTATTAGTTACATTTGTGATCATGTTTACTAACCTCTTCGGGCATATCGGTAAAATAGTATTGATGCTGAAAGGCGGCTTTAGCCGCCCTGAGAACCTAAGAGTGTACTGGATAGAATTCATGTCGCAATGCAATGACATCGGTATACGCTCATTACCGATAGTGCTTGTCATTTCATTGTTCCTGGGAATGGTGCTTACTATACAAACGGCCTACCAGCTCATAAGCCCGCTGGTACCTATGCATGTGGTAGCCAGCATCGTACGCGATTCTTCCATCCTGGAACTATCACCAACTGTAATTTGTATTGTACTCGCAGGTGTGGTAGGTTCTAAAATAGCATCAGAACTGGGCAATATGCGTGTGAGCGAACAGATAGACGCACTGGAGATGATGGGTGTGAATACCAAGACCTATTTAATAATGCCCAAAATAATTGCGGCGGCCATCATGATCCCTACCCTTATCATATTATCTATTGCCATCACCATTTGGGGAGGTTACCTGGCTGGTATGTTCTCGCATATTCTTACGCGACAGCAATTTGAACAAGGACTGACAGACAATTTTCTACCCTATAATTTATTTTTTGCCCTGATGAAGGCCTTCACTTTTTCCTTTATCATTTCAATTATACCTTGCTATTATGGCTACTATGTAGAAGGTGGTGCTTTGGAAATAGGACGCGCTTCTACTACATCGGTAATAGTAAGCTGCATATTGATATTGCTGGCAGATTATGGATTGTCTATACTACTACTCTGATCCTTCGTTTTCTTTTTTGTCAGCCTGGTCTATAGGGGTTGCTATATAAAAAGCGCCATAACCACTTACTATCTCATATATGCGTGTATTCACTTCCTGCTTCACCTTATCTACTGTTATACCTTGCGGCATTGGGTGTGGTAGTGCATACGAAACATTAAAGAGAAAGGTGTCTTTACCAAAATTTTCCATCAATACATCTATGGGTTCTTTCACGTACGCCACCTCTGCCAACATTTTTTTCAGGGCGGCTTTTATTTTTATGATATCCGTATAAGGCACCCCATATTTAATGTTGACACCCAGTTTTACAACACGGGTATTACGCATGCTTAAGTTAACGAGGTTTTCACCCACCATCTTTTGATTGGGAATAATATGTGCGGCTCCATCATCGCTGCGCAAGCGGGTGCTGCGAAAGCCAATACGCTCTACTGTGCCTTCAATGCTACTGATCCTTATCGTATCACCTATTTCGAATGGCTTGTCTGAAAGGATGGTAAATGCCGCAAAAAAATTCTCTACACTTTCTTTGGCCGCAAGTGCTATTGCAACACCACCTATACCAAGGCCTGTAATAAGCGCCGGAATATTTACATGAAATACACTGCCTAATATCCAAAATGCCAGAATGCTCCACATGAGCAGCTTTCCGATCTCTTTTATCAAAGGCAGTAATTGCACCCTTTCTTTGTTGTCCTCTTTCTTTGCGTTGATAAGTTGTATATGATATACGAAATCAATCATGCGCGACAAGAACTGGCCTAAAAAAATGATAAAAAAGAATAGGAATATATGATCTAATACACGATCCAGGTGCACCAATTCTCCGCCTTTCCTGTTGGTAATAGGATGCCATGCAACACGGGTCCAAAGACCATCTAACTGGTTGACCGCAAAAAAATAGAGGATCACTTGTAGCAGACTGCCCAATGGTTTACGTATCAGCTGGCCTAACCTGTTCTTATCGTCTTTATCTGGGTTGAAAAATCGGGCGACAATATTACCCGACCCTGCCAGCAGGCCTGCAAATGTTTTCTTGAGTAATAATGTAGCTATAATGATACCTGCAAACCATAAATAATCCGCAACTTTTACACCGAGGAATTGTTGGTTCCAAAACTCCAGATTGGCATTTATGGTTTGTACTATCATATTTATACCGACATATTGAACTCACGCAAAGCATCATTGAGGCTGGTCTTGAGGTCGGTTGAGGCCTTTCGCTTACCTATGATGAGCGCACAACTTACCTGGTATTCACCTGCCGGATATTGTTTAGTATAACTGCCGGGTATCACCACGCTGCGTGCGGGTACACGGCCTTTATATTCCACAGGTTCGCTGCCTGATACATCTATTATTTTGGTAGATTGTGTAAGCACCACATTAGCGCCAAGCACTGCTTCTTTTTCTACTACCACACCTTCTACTACTATACATCTCGAACCAACAAAAGCACCATCTTCTATTATTACCGGGCCGGCCTGCAATGGCTCTAATACACCACCTATGCCTACCCCACCGCTGAGATGCACACCTTTGCCTATCTGTGCGCAAGAACCTACAGTAGCCCATGTATCCACCATTGTTCCCTCATCTACATAGGCGCCAATGTTTACATAAGAAGGCATAAGCACCACATTGCGTGCAATATAAGCGCCGTAGCGAGCGACAGCATGTGGTACCGCACGCACACCCAGCGCGGCAAAATCTTTTTTCAGCAACATTTTATCATAAAACTCGAATGGCGGCAAGGTCCATGTTTGCATAGGTTGTATACCAAAATATAAGAGTATGGCCTGTTTTACCCATTGCTGCACTTCCCAGCCACTGCCTGTTGGCACGGCTACTCTCAGGCGGCCTTTATCTACCTCTTCTATCACCGCCCTTACAGCTTCTGCATAAACAGGGTCTTTTAATAATTCACGGTTTTGATAGGCTTCTTCTATTTGTTTTTGCCAATTGCTCATGTATATGTATTTATGTCGCGAAAATAAGATAATTACTCCTTACCACCCATCCCTTGCCCCCTATCCCCCTGAAGGGGGAACACCTTGCTGACTTGTGTTATTCTTTTGTACCCATCCCTTTAAACTGGTGATGGGTTTCTTTGAACAGCACATTGAATGTAGTAAGTGAACCATAGATAGCGGTGATGTATTGCTGCATATCTACTTTCTCTTCGTCTGTGAGTACTTTGTGTGCATTTATTTTTTGCTCTACCAGGCGCAGCCTGTCGCGCAGCATTACTATTTTATGAAAGAAGGTTTCTATGGGCACTTCTTTGGGTTGTAAAGAATTGTCTGCGGGCTTTAGTATCAATGTGCCGCTGTTCCATTTCAGGGCCATTGGCACCAGTTGCATTTCGTGCAATCTTCTTTCCAGTATATTATCGAGTGCTTGTTCTATATCAGATAACGTTAGTCCTTCTGTAGTGGTAGCATTTTGTACAGCGTCTATCACACGCATATCGGTATAGTCCTTACTTATATTCCTGGTGCCCTGTTGCGATTTGAACCAGACAATATGTGATTCGCTGGATACATCCACCACCACACCTTTACCAAACAAACGGTGATCAACCCTTGAACCTATGCCTAAACTTGTTTCTTCCATAAAATATGTATTGCCCGCCGAAAATAAGCATAAAACCCACCGGGTGAATAATTAACCTTATATTTTTATCCCCTTCATCTACTTTTGCAATATGAAGGTGCATGCAATAGAAAAAGTGCTGACAGGAGAAACCAACAAACTGGAAAAACTCGCAGGGGATATAGCACCTGAATTTGTTGCAGAAACTATTCATAAATTCAGGGTAGTTGTAAAACGTTTACGCGCCTTCCTTCGCCTGTTGGCTGTACAGAAAGAAGAACCTGGAATAAAGCTTTCTAAAAAATTCAAACAGTTGTACGGCCTTGCAGGCGCTATACGCGAAGCACAACTGGAAATAAGCCTCTTTGCAAAACATAAGATAGTGTTACCATCTTATCTCACAAAGCTCGAGTTGGATATGAGCCACAATAAGCAACAATGGTTGGTGCATTATTCAAAACATCTTCTCAATGACCTTGAACACTCCCTGGCAGATAACAATTTCACAGAATTATCTACTAATACATTGCGTCTTTTTTTTGAACAACAACTGACAGCTATTAAAACAATAACCCGCACTGCCCCCACCGATGACCATATACATAGCTGCAGAAAACACCTAAAGGACATGCTGTATATAGCACGTATCATTGAAAAGGGTTGGGAAGAAGGCTATAATGAATTGGCGTCATTCCCTTTACTACAACTTGAAGAACTGGCCGGCAAACTGGGCAATTATAATGATGCGCGCATCATGCTGCAGCAATGGATGCATTTCTTACCCCGCATGGAGCAAAATAATGAAGCTGCAGCTTTTCAAATTCTTTGTAAAGAAGCCAGGCTGTCACAAATGGCATCTAAAAAAAGAGTGCTGGTTGAAATAGATGGTTTGTTGAATAAGACCGCTGCATGGTCTTAACATTAGTTGGTTTGCAATTGCTCCCTGCGCAATAAATATTTGCCCAGCACATCAAACTCAATATTTACAATACTGCCTTTTTCTATGCTATTGAAATTAGTATGGGTGTAGGTGAAAGGAATGATAGTAACAGTGAAGCTATCTTTAGCAATATTGAATGCCGTAAGGCTTACCCCGTTTACACAAACCGAACCTTTTTCTATCATTAATGCAGCAAATCTTTCCGGGAACCGGAAACTAAATAACCAGCTGCCTTCCAATGTTTGCTTATCTATACATACAGCCGTAGCATCTGCATGTCCCTGTACAAAATGCCCATCCAGCCTGTCGCCTATTTTTAAGGACCGCTCTATATTCACAGCATCTCCCGGCTTCCAGTGTCTAAGGTTTGTTTTAGCAAGGGTTTCAGCTACAGCTGTTACTGTATAGGTATTGCCATTTATTTCAGTTACAGTAAGGCATACCCCGTTATGCGCCACACTCTGGTCAGGTTTTAGTTCCCCTGCAATATTACTTTCTATATAAAAGTCAATATTGCTGCCTGATGCTTTCATTTGCTTTACTACTGCAATGGTTTCGATGATACCTGTAAACACGGAATAATGATTTGAATATATTGTTTATTGTTTTTTAGCAGAGCCCCTGTGAAAATTGATACCCGTATCACTGGCTACTGTCAGATCTACAAGAAATGTTTTGTTGGTGCTATCCGTAATATCAAGTGTTATAGTACCTGTTACAGTGTCTGTAAGACTACAAAAAGGTTGGCCGGCACCCAGCGCACTGCTATCAAGCACTGCACGTAGGGATCTGTCTACCGTAAACTTTAAAGTATCTCCATTTGCACAAAACCCTAATACACCGATCTTGGTTTTAGACAAGGGGTAGATATATAAAAAAGAGTCCGCGTTATTATAGGCATAAGTAAATATGTTGTTCGAGAGGAAAATAGAATCTTTGAATAGGTAAGTGCCTTTGTACACATTTGCCGGGTAATAACAAATAGTGCTATCCGGCACACCCGGGAATCCCCAATTATAATTCACTGCAGCCGGATCATTGCAATAATGATTGGTAAGCCGGGGATCAGTTTTGGGTGGTGGATCAGACCATTTCTGGCAAGCCACTAAAGAAAACAGTAAGCAGGTAAATACAATTGTTATATAGCCCAGGTATCTCATTCCTATTTTATAAACGTCAAATCTACTGGTTTAGTGCTAAGTTAAACATGAAAATTATTGTTTTCCCATAGTTTTTACGCACTGCCAATAAAATGTTAATATTTAATATATGAAATAATTTCTGCGAGAATAATTTTCCCTTTTTTGAGGTTGGTGGTTACATATTCTTACCGGGCTCAATTTACATATAACTAATTGATCAAAAACCTCTTATGATCTGTGGCATAACTTTAAACCTCTTAGTATGAACCAAATCTATAAGATATGGACATCAATGGATTTAGAGTTGGCTACTGCATATACGCTGATGGAGAGATAGCAAAAATCGTTTCAATAGACTCTGAAAATGATATTGTTGAAGTAATAACCCAGCAAGACATAATACTGATGATTCATCCATATGAAACAAATATAAAACCAATACCTATCACACAAGATATACTTGCCCATTGCGGGTTTAATGAACATGGTATTTTATATTTTGACATAAACGGTCTTATTTTCTCATTTAAGTTCAATAAGGACCATATTATTTTATGTGACAGGTTTGTTCATCCTTTAATATACTTCTGGGAAGTAAAATACCTGCACTTGCTGCAAAGGCTATACTGGGGCTTAACAGGTAAAAGGCTGGATATATCTCTTATAAATGTACCTCCAAAATAGCCTATCATATTGGGTTTCAGCCAATATTGCAATTTTCATTGATCAAAGGCTTGTTAATTGGCCGTTAACCAGTTCCTAAGGACGTGTTAACCAGTCCCAAAAACTTTGCAGCCGATGCACGGCATCGCATCTTTACATCGTCTTCCGAAGGTTCGGAACAAACAAAGACACAAAAACTTAAAAAATACAAACAAACAAACAAAATGAAAAAGATCATCATCATCGCCGCTTCTTTCTTAGGTTTCGTATCGATAGCTAACGCACAGAGCGCTTCTTCTACTGCTACACAGCAGGTAAGCCTTTCACTGACCAACGCAATATCAATGACTTTCACAGGATCAGGAACATCTACAGGTGGTGCCGTAACAATACCATTTGCTACTGTATCTGATTATGCTAACGGTGTTGCTTCTACTGCACAGGCTTTATCAGTGCAGTCAAACAAAAACTTTACAATAACTGTAAATGCCAACGCGGCTAACTTTACTTATACCGGTTCTACTACGCCTTCACCAACTATGCCTATAAGCGGTGTGTTAGGCATCAAAGTAAGTGCTAATACAACAGGTGGTACTATTGCTTCACCATTCAGCGCTTCTACTTATGCTACTTTAACCAATGCAGCACAGAACCTGATAACCAACGCAACTTATGGTGGTGCACAGAACTTCTCTGTGATCTATAATGCAACACCAGGTTTTGCATACCCTGCAGGTACTTATGCTACAAGCGTAGTGTATACTGCAACTCAACTTTAATATTTCCTCATCTTATATAACAAAAGCCTCTTCTAAATGAAGGGGCTTTTTATATTAAATATCTAAGGCTGAATTTCTTTTTGGAGCCTGCAACATAAATACAGACTTGTCTCTAACAAAAGTGCCTATCCATACCAGCACCAAGGGTATCATTGCATTGGCTATAGGTCCATTATGTGACAATTCAGTAGCCATAGCACCGGCAAAATAACAGGATAATAATATAAACCCGATGCGCATGGTCTTAGGAAAAATGAATAATACAGCAAATGTTATTTCCATAATACCTAGTACAGGTACATAAGGGCCTACACCTACCTTAGCCATACCTTCTTTTATTTGCTCAGCGCCAGATAGTTTCATAAATCCGCTTAGGGCCGCCAATGCTACAGGCACTGCAGTAGCTATAATGTTGATGATCTTTTTAGTTCGTGGTTGCATAATTTTTTATTTTAAACAAAACTACCTACATTTAGTATCTAAAAGATAGCAGTATACTAAAGGATACTGCTATCCAAAAGGATAGTGAGATAAATAATATTTATGAAAGAGACACATTCGCCGGAAGCCTGTAAGGAAAGCATAGGTGCGGTAAGGGATACGCTTTATGTGCTAAGTGGTAAATGGAAGCTGCCGATCATAATAGCACTGAGTGCAGGGCCGCAACGCTTTAAAGAACTGCAAAGAGCATTAGAGGATATTACCCCAAAGGTGTTATCGAAAGAATTAAAAGAACTGGAACTGAACGATTTTTTGATACGTAAGGTTTATGATACCACACCTGTAACAGTAGAATATGAGCTTACACCATATAGTAATTCACTGAACGATATAATAGTAGGATTAAGAAACTGGGGGATGCAGCATCGCAAGCGCATCATGTCTAAATCAAGGAAAACTAAATTACTTACCGCTTAATTATACATCATGAAGATCGCCATACTTTCTGCAAGTGTACGTATTGACAGAAAAAGCCATAGAGTAGCTTTATTTTTCAAGAATTATATTCTTGAAAATAAGCTTGCCGATGTTGAGATCATAGACCTGAATACTTACCAATTCCCGGTATTTAATGAACGGTTAAAATTTACCCCCAACCCTACCGCAGACGTATTAGAATTTGCCGAAAAAATAAAATCAGCAGACGGTGTTATTATCGTTACGCCGGAATATAACGGAGGCTACCCTGCCGCATTAAAAAATGTTGTAGACTTGCTCTATGCCGAATGGAGGAGAAAGCCCATAGCAATAGCAGCTGTTTCAGATGGCCAGTTTGGCGGAACCCAGGTTATCACATCGCTCGTCTTTACTCTTTTTAAAATAGGCGCCTGGCTTGTACCTGCAAGATACCATGCATCCACCGTTCAGGACCATTATAATGAAGACGGCACGCCTACAGACAAAGAAGCGACCGACAAACGTGCCAAGGGTTTTGTGGGGGAATTGCTCTGGTGTATGGAAGCTGGTAAAAAGATGAGCATATAATATTTTCGTTAAATAGCTTGCATATGTAATATATCTGTGGTAGCTTTATTTTTAATATCTGTTAAACCTATTTTTTTTAACCCTAAATCTGTACCCTTATGAAGAAGTTCTTCATTTTATCCGCTCTCTTTATTTTTTCAATTTGTTTTAATGCTAATGCCACACACCTGATGGGTGGCGACATGACCATCCAACTTGATTCGGGTGGCAGTTCCTATACATTAAAGCTTTCTCTTTACAGGGATATACATGGTATTCCTTTAGTAACCAGCGCAACAGTTGAAGAGTTTATATACAATTCTACTACCGGGCAATATGTACATGCAACTACCTTCAGTATTCCGGAAAATACTGCATTGAGTACTTCCCTGTTACCATCCTTTCCTTATGGTGTAGAGGTAGGTATTTACACCGCAACTATACCCGCATCTTCCCTATCTACCAACAAATATGAATTTGTCTATACAGAATGCTGCCGCAACAATGCTATTGCTAATATGACAAGTCCGGGTAGTCAAAATTTTGTTGTAGGTACAGACTTTGAGGTCTTTAGCAGCGCTGCAAATAGTACACCGGAATGCCTGACTATGCCATTAGCCTATTTCCCTATTAATGTACCGGCCTATTACAATCCGCTACCCTATGATGCTGATGGCGACTCTCTTGCCTGGTCGTTAAATACGCCTGTAGGCACGGTAGCTTATACCAGCACTACCTCTCCGGTATGTACCATTGTACCCGGTTTTACCACACCACCTTCCACCACAAGTGGCACTTTCAGCATGAACTCATATACCGGTGAAATAACGTGGACACCTAATACGCTCGGAAATTTTGTTCAATCATTTATTATTGATGAATACAGGAGTGGTACTAAAATAGGTTCTATTATTCGCGATATGCAATATGTTATCATTCCTGATACCTCTTCAGATTCTTTATGGTGCTCTGCAATGACCACTACGATGCATGATGGCGGTGAGAACTCTACCTACATCTATTATACTCCCGGTAAAGAATTAACTTATACACTACGGGGTAATTGCTTACGGGCATCTGACCTGCTGACACTCAACGCCTATGGCGGGCCATTTACTATGACAAGTCCCGCAACCTTCAACAGTGTACGCGCCGGTACCTATATAACAGGCACTATGAAATGGACACCTCCCGCAGGCCTCACCAAAGATATTATTACCGTATTCAGATTAACGGGCGGCATTTTTAGCACGGATCAGACATTGGTATTACGCAGAGACCCACATTCAACTGCTGTAGCACCTGTGCAGGGTAATGAACATACGGTTGCTGTATATCCTAACCCGGCTCATAATACCATCAATATTTCTTTGTCACTTACAGAAGGCATCAATGGTGATATCAGTTTATATTCTGTACTGGGACAAAAAGTACAAACGATCTATACCGGTTCCTTACCAAAAGGTAGCCACCAGCTAACAGACAATATTACTGTAGCACCGGGTATGTATTTTATCATTGTAAAAGACAATGGCAATATCATCAATACCCAACATGTAGTGATACAATAAGACTTCATCTTCACTCATCCCTATTTATAACCGGTAAGCTATATAGCTTACCGGTTTTTTTATATCATAAAAACAATATCTTACAGAATAAATACTTACTAATGAGACATCTATTGCTCCTAACATTTTTTGTTTTCAGTTTTCAATTGCTGCATGCGCAGAATGACAGCCTGGTTGTTAAAAAATTCACTTACTCATTACCTAAAGAGTGGGGATTGCAAGACAGGATAGAAGATGGCTGGGCCGACAAAGAAGAACCTGAAGCTCCCTACCTGGTGGTGGACTATGTATTATACGATATCAATACACAGACCGCAATGGATAAATATATAGACACCTGGGTAGAGACCATGAAGGGTGATAATCACGATGCAGCCAAAAAAGGTGCGGAAAACAGAAGCATCAATGGAGCGGCCTATACGATAGTAACTGTTACCTACACAAAAGATGGCGTGAAATGGCAAGACCTGCAATACTACACTCCCAAAGAATGCGGACAAATATGCCATGGCTATGCATTTAGCATCAGAGGGCCGGTGACCTCATTTGATAAAATGAAAACTACTATCACTGCATTCGAGAAAAGCCTACATATAAATAATTAATAGCCCCATATTCAATTGATATTTTTCTGCCATTTCGGAAACTGTAACTTGCAGTACAAAGCAAGAAAGAAATGGACATTACAACAAGAGCAGATATAGAAACACTCGTCAATAGCTTTTATGATAAAGTAAAGAAAGACGAGGTGATAGGCTATATATTCAGTGAGAAC
>Ga0207152_1100_pt1 | contig 18533 bp, 14 predicted proteins | sample Alteio_BWMinHeat_30_FD_153590 | JGI IMG/M metagenome (GOLD analysis project Ga0207152, IMG submission 153590) | Enriched cells from forest soil in Barre Woods Harvard Forest LTER site, Petersham, Massachusetts, United States -... | ecosystem: Environmental > Terrestrial > Soil > Temperate forest >... | reverse complement strand
GCCTCCAATCGCGCTTCCGGCTTGCCTCCCGAGTTCGGCGCTTTCCCATTGCTCGGCAGAATCGCGCATAGCGAGCGTGTGAACGCCGGGAATTTTCTGGGACGCAATTGGAAAGGCCCGGTGTTTTCCGCGCAGTATCGTTGCCATCAAGACACGGCCACGGCCTTCCGGGCTTTTGTACAAAGCGAAGAAGTCAAAAGCTGGCCAGCGGATTGGGTGGGACATGAAGACAGCCTGGATTGGGGCCGGGAAATCCGCTTTACCGGGGTAGATGAATTCCGCCGCCCATTGATTTTTTGGTTTTTTTCGGGCGGAGTGATGGGATTCGAGGGTTGCTGGGATCCCGTTTTGGCTGGGGAATATGCCGAAAAAATGGAAAAAACCCGAGTATTATGGCCGAAACCTTGAATTTCCAGTAAAAATGCAATTATGAATTGACATTCCGCCCTTTTTGTTGCAATTTAAACGGTTGTAGGGCAATTTAGGCCACATTCAGCACCGGAGGTCGTCGAATGAGCAGCATTCAAGCCTTGGAAAACGAAATCGGACTACTCAAAGAAGAGTACGAGAAATTCGAACGCGGCAACAAATCCGCGGGCACGCGCGCGCGGAAAATCCTGCAGAACATCAAGAGAATTTCGCAGGAAATCCGCGTGACGATTCAGACCGTAAAAAAGTCTGAAGAAAAAGAAGCCTGATCGGCCTTTTCAGTTCGTTCTAAAGAAAAGGCCCGTGAACAGCTCGTTCTGCGGGCCTTTTTAATATCCGCTGATGGGGATGAGGCCGTGCATGCCGGGCTCTTTCAATCCGAACGGGCTAGTTGATCTTCGCGGTGGGATCGAGCGCATCCCTAAGGCTGTCCCCCAGGAAGTTCATGCAGAGCAGGCAGATGGTCAGGGTGAGGCCCGGGAACATCAGCAGCCACCAGGCCGAGTCCATGTAATCCTTCCCGTCCGCGATTAAAACTCCCCAAGTACATGAGGATACCGTAATCCCGAGGAAACTCAGGAAAGCCTCCTGCAGAATCACCGAAGGCACCGTCAAGGTCGCATACACAATCACCACGCCCATGACGTTGGGAATCACGTGGCGGAGGAGGATGCGGAAGCTGCCCACTCCCAGGGTGCGCGCCGCCAAAATGAATTCCTCTTTCTTCAGCGCCAGCACCTGTCCGCGCACGATGCGCGCCACCGTCAGCCATTGCACCAATCCCAAGGCTACGAAAAGCACATAGATGCTGCGGCCGAATTGGAACATCAGAATGATGACCAGGAACATGTACGGAAGGGAATACAGGATGTCCACCACGCGCATCATGGCCAGGTCGACTTTTTCATGGAAGAAGCCCGAGACGCATCCATAGCAGGTGCCCACCACCACGCTGATCAAGGTGCCGATGAGGCCGATGGCCAACGAAAGCTGTCCGCCTTTCAGCACCCGCGCCAGCACGTCGCGCCCTAGATGATCGGTCCCCATCCAATGGGCCGCGGAGGGCGGTAGCAACTGCGCTTCCAACACCTGCTTTTCGAAATCGGGCAGGAAGAGCGGGCCCAGGAATACGGCCAAGGTCAACAGCAAAAGCACGGCCGTCGATCCTACGGCGCGTTTGTCGCGCCATAGTTTGCGTATGGCCAGCCGTCCCGGAGACGGACCGATCCCGGGCTTGCCCGCTGGGCCGGCGGCCGCCGTTGTGGTTCCCATCGCCGCGTTCATGGCATGCTTCCCATCATTGCGTCATTGCAGTTGGATGCGCGGATCCACGAAGGTGAGGATGATGTCCGCCAGCAGGTTGAGGAACAAGAGGAAAACCGAATAGACGATGATGACGCCCAACGCCAGCGGGAAGTCGCGCTGGAACACGGACTCGATGAAGTAGCGCCCCATGCCGGGTATGTTGAAGATCTTTTCCACCACCAAGGTTCCCGTCAACACCGAAGCGGTGGCGGGCGCGAGGTAATTGATCACGGGAAGGATGCTGTTGCGGAGCAGATGCTTGCGGAAGATGCGGAACTCCGGCATGCCTTTGGCCCGCGCCGTGCGGATATAATCCTTGTTGAGGTTCTCCAGGAAGCTTCCGCGCGCGATGCGCGTGATGTAGGCGATGTAGGTGAGGCTCAAGGTGAGCACCGGCAGGACTTTGCTGGAGACGTCGTTCCATCCCGCCACCGGCGCGGCATGCCACTTGAGCGAGATGAAAAGCTGCAGCACCGATCCCAGCACGAAGTTGGGCACGGCGATGCCGATCATCGCCAAGGCCATGATGAAGCTTTCGAACCAGCGGCCGCGGTACAAGGCCGACATCAGGCCCCAGGCCAATCCCATCGAGATGGCGAGCAACAGGGCGTAGCAGCCCAGCTCCATGGACACCGGCAACGCTTCGCCGATGATTTCCAGCACGGTGGAATTGCGGTGCGAATACGAGTAGCGGAAATCGCCGTGCAGGAAAATGCCGCGCAGGTATTGGCCGTAGGTGAAGTCGTATTTCTTGTGCAGTTCCTCCAGCACCTGCGGAGAAGGGTTGCGTTCGGTTTCGAAGGGCTTCCCCGGCGCGGCCTTCATGATGGCGAAGGAAATGCTGACGATGATCATCAAGGTCAGCAGGTTGAGGCCTACGCGCACGGCGATGCGCTTGAGATAAGCGGGATTGATCCTCACCGTAACCTACGTGTTACTCTGCAAGATGGATGTCTTTCCACGAGTAAAGGCCCAGGGGGCTCGGCACGGCGTTCTCGATCTTGGGGCTCCTCAGTTCGGTGAGGGCATAATAATAGATCGGGATGATGGGCATGTCGTCGAGCAGCATGGCTTCGCATTCCTTGAGCTTGGCCATGCGCAGGGCCGGATCGGAAATGGTCCACGTCGACTGGATGGCCTTATCGTAGGCGGGGCTCTTATAACCGGTGCGATTGTTCCCGTTATCCGACGTGTACAACTCCAGGAAAGAAATCGGGTCCGCGAAGTCGCCGATCCAGGAAGCCCGGGCCACGGAGCGATAGTTCAGGTTCTTGGTATTATCGAGGTAGACCTTCCACTCGTAGTTGACCAGCTCCGCGTTCAGCCCCAGGTTCTCCTTCCACATCTGCTGGACCACCTGGGCTATGTCGCGATGGGTTTCAGCGGTGTTGTACAAAATCTGCAGGTCGGGCGGCGGCTTGTTCGGTCCATAACCGGATTTCGCCAGGAATTCCCGCGCCTTGGCCGGATCGAACAGGGGCATATCGACGCCGGCATAGCCCGGGGTGGGCGGGACGAAGCTATGCGCCGCGGTGGGAATGCCCTTGAGAACCCGCTGGACGATCTTTTCCCGGTCGATGGCGTAAGACAGGGCCTTTCGCAAATCCTTGGAATCGTAACCCGGATTGCGGCAGTTGACGATATAATAATAGGTGCCGAACATGGGCTGCCGGTAGAATTCGGGCATGCCCTTGGCGGCTTCGAGCTTGCTCGGCGGCACGCTGTAAATCCAGTCGGCCTCCTTGCCCAGGAACATATTGAAGGCGGTCATCTGATCTTCGACCGGCTTCACCACCACGGAGCTTTGCTTCACGTGGGCCGAGTCCCAGTAAAAGGGGTTCTTGATCAGATCGATTTCCACGTTGCGCTTCCAGGCCGTGAGTTTGAACGGCCCGTTGCCGACGAGATGTCCGGGCTCGGTCCACTTGTCCTGGTACTTGGCGATGGTGTCGATGGGCACCGGAAAGAAAGGCTCGAAGGCGCAAAGGTCGAGGAAGAATCCCACGGGATATTCCAGGTTGACCACGAAGGTGGAATCATCCGGAGCGTAGACGCCCAGGGAATCGGGCGGCGACTTTTTCTCGCGGATGGGAACGCCGTTGCGGACGATCTTCAGCAGGCTCGAGTATTCGCTGCCGGTGGCGGGATCGACGAAGCGGCGCCACGAGCGGACGAAGTCGCGGGAGGTCAGGGGAGAGCCGTCCGACCATTTCGCGCGGCGCAAATGGAAGGTGTAGGTCTTGGCATCCGCCGAGGCTTCCCAGGATTGCGCCACTCCCGGCCGAGGCTTGGCGTCGCTCAATCCGCGGATCAACAAACCTTCAAACAAAGCTCCGGCGATGCGCACCTCCGGTTGGCCGGTCATGGCATGCGGATCCAGGGTGGCCGGTTCGGCGCTGTTGGCGATCACCATCGGCCGTTTGCCGTCGATCGTTCCCTGATGACAAGCCTCGAAAACGAGGCACAAAAAAATCGGAATTGCGCGGGCGGGAAATGCCATTTTGCTTATCTTTCCGGAGTAGGGTGGAGGGCGAACCGGACTGCATTTTGAACCCCGGCCACCTGACTTTTCGATGAACATCATGTAGTGAGAAGAGTCTTAGGCGAAGTGATTTTGATCCTGTCTTTACAGGGGTTCGAACATGGTCCGAGCGGCCGATTTCCGGACGAACGGGCTAAATTTAATATTTTTAAAATCCAATTGACTTGTTTCGGTCTTGAGGATAACTTGATGCAGGACGAAGAAGACCACCGGCAGGTTCCTGCGGTGTGTGTGCCACTCTAGGAAACAAATAGGGACAAATCCATATGCAAAGATATTTGTACGCGGCACTGGTGTGCGGCAGCTTGTGCGGTCTTGGTTCCATCGACGCCAAGACCATCAGGGTTCCCGGAGATTTCCCCACCATAAATGGTGGTCTCACCGGCGCGGACTATGGCGATACGGTTCTTGTCTCTCCCGGTCGCTACTATGAAAACGTCACCCTCGTCCAAGGCGTGGCTCTTCTCGGCACCAACCAACTCGAGTGCATCATCGACGGCATGCGCAAAGGTCCCACCGTATACGCGGTGACGGGATCCGAAATCGGCCGCTTCACCATCACGAACGGCATCGACGGCATCCTCTGCGAAAACTCTTCTCCCTACATCCACCACAACTGGATTCTCGACAACCAGGGCGCCGGCATCGGCGCCTTCATTTCGCTCCCGCAGATTTACAACAACGTGATCTACGGCAACCGCTGGTCGGGCATTCTCGCCTGGGGCGCGAAGTCCCTCGACACCCGCATCGAGAACAACGTGGTGATCCGCAACGGCTATTCCGGCTTCACCCTCAAGGGACCTTGCCGCATCGTGGTGCGCAACAACATCGTCATGGAGAACCGCGAGTACGGCATCTATTCGGATCCGGCTTCGGGACAATCCCAGATCGTCTATAACAACATTTTCAAGAACGTGATTCCGTTCAACCGCTACACCAAGGTCAACAAGACCAACATCTCCCATGACCCGTTGTTCCTGAGCCCCAGCCTGGGCGACCCGAACTACTTCGTGGCCGCCAAGTCCCCGATGGTGCGCCGCGGATACGGACAAGTCGACATCGGCTTGATCGCAAAGGACGTGGTGGTTTCCGTGGATGGCGACCGCGACGGCGACGGCATCCCTGACTCGAAGGACGTGTGCCCGGATCTGGCCGAAGACAAAGACGGTTTCCAGGACGAAGACGGCTGCCCGGATTATGACAATGACAACGACGGTATTCCCGATGCGAAGGACAAATGCCCGAACGAACCCGAAGACAAAGACGGATTCGAAGACGCGGACGGCTGCCCTGATCCCGACAACGATAAAGACGGCATTCCCGACACCGAAGACAATTGCCCCAATCAGCCCGGCGATCGGGCCCACCACGGCTGTCCTTACAAAGAACCCGCCAAGATCGAAGACAACTTCATCCTGGAAGGCGTGACCTTCCGCACCGGCAGCGCGGAGATCACGGAAGACTCCTACACCAAGCTCGATGAAGTTTACGAGCAGTTGGCGAAGTACAGCGACCGCCGCTTCGAAATCGCCGGCCATACCGATAACACGGCATCCGACAGGATCAACATCAAGCTGTCCCTGGATCGCGCCAACGCGGTCCGTGAATACCTGGTCAATCGCGGAATCGAAGGCAGCCGCCTGGTCGCGAAGGGCTATGGTTCTTCGAGGCCCAAGGCGGACAACAAGACCGCAGCCGGCCGGTCGCTCAATCGGCGCATTGAATTCTACCGGATCAAGAAATGAACAAGGGAGAGGCAGCTTTGAATTACAGATCCATATTCATAACGACCCTGGCTCTCGCCGCCGCCACCGCCACCTTCTCTGCTGGCATCGGCACAAGCCCTTATAAGCCGCATGCCTATCAGCAGAACGACTGGTTCTCTGAGTTCGGCGACAACACGGCCATGTATGTGAACCCGGCGTCCATCGCCGAGAACGATCAGATCGAAGTGGCCGTGGGATTGTTCCAGACCATTTCGGGCAAGGCCGGCCAGGAGTTCATCAGCGCCGTCCATCCTTTCGACTACAACCATTCTCTCGGCGTTTCCGTGTTCGAGAACGGTTCCGCCATCGACGGCAGTCAAGCCGTCTATCTGGAGAATGCCTACAGCTTAGGTTATGCCTATCGCATGCCGTTCTTTTTCCCGAACGGACTCGCCAACAAGCTGGCGGTGGGCGTCAACGTGACCGTGATCCAGTTCAACGCCTTCGGCGCGGTGAAGAGCTTCGGCTACGGCTCCGATCTCGGCTTGAGCTACAACCCGTTCAGCACTTCGCGTTGGGGCCATCTGCAACTCGGCGTCGCCGTGCAGAACGTGCTTCAACCCAAGGTCAAGCTGCCCGATGACATCGGCGGCTCGTATAACATCCCGCGCAATCTGAACACCTCGTTCTTCTGGCGCGGCTTCAACAACAGCCTGGAATTCGCGGGCTCTCTTAGCGTCATCGACCTCACCCACGATCCCGCGGAAGGTCCCGGTTCCGGCAAGGAGTTGGTGCCTTCCATACGCACCACTTATTATCTGAGCCCTCTGCTGGGCATCAAGGCCAAGTTCACCAAGCTCGGCTACCCGGTTATCGGCGCCACGGTCAACGTGAAGCGCGTGAACCTGTTCCGTTACTTGCAGCTGGACCTCGATATGTCCCACGACAAGCTTTCGACCGAGGATGAAGGCCGCGGCTTCGTGTGGAACTTCAAAGCCATCACCCGCGTCGGTCCCACCCGCGAAGAGCGTATCGGCGAAGCCCGCTATCGCCGTCTGAAGATCGAACCGGAAGACGCTTATCGTGAAGCAATGCGCTTATACCTGGCCCGCAAGTTCCTGCTGGCGTCCTACGCCTTCGGTAAGGTCATCACCAAGTATCCGTCTTTCCACTTGGTCGATCAGGCCGCGTTTTATAAGGGCAAGTCTTTCGAGAACCTGCGCATGCATCAGGCCGCCCGCGACGTGTACAACGACGCCCTCAAGCGTTACACGGATTCGGATCAGCGTCCCAAGTACATGTTCCAGTTGATGAACATCGACTATAAGGAAGGCAAGTTCGACGAAGCCACCAAGCGCTATCAGCAAATCGTCAACCTCTATCCCGAGTCCGACGTCAAGTCCGACGCCGACTACGTGATGGGCCAGATGCGCTTTATCCAAAAGGATTATCACGGCGCGATTTCCCTGCTGTCGCCCATCCTTCCCGGCAATGCCAACTACATCTATGCCCGCTATACCTTGGGCATGTGCTATGTCAACCTGAAGAAGTACAAGGAAGCAGAATCCTCTTTCCAGGACATCATGGAAAGCAAGCCCTCCAATTCCTCGGAACAGGAAATGAAGGAAGTCACCGCCGTGAAGCTGGGCCACATCAACTTCGGCAAGGAACCGCCGCAGCTGGTGAAGGCCGCCGAGTTCTACGGTTCGGTGTCGCCCTCCAGCTCCAAGTACGACGAAGCCTTGCTGGGCTTGGCCTGGTCCTTCATCAAGGTGCAGCGCCCCAAGGAAGCCGCCGGCTATGCCAACGACATCGTGAACAAGACGCCCAACAGCATGTTGGTGCCGGAAGCGCATCTGCTGCTCGGCTACTGCGCCTTCTTCGACAAGGATTACGAGAAGTCGATCAAGGAGTTCGACAACGCCATCGACCAGGCTGAAAAGAAGGCCGTGGCCGCCACCGAAATCCAGAAGCGTAAAGAAGAAAACATGGCCAACAGCTCCGAGTTCGCGGCCGTGCAGAAGGAAGCCCTGCTGCTGTCCAACCAGCTGCCGACCCCGCGCGTCATGGACAAGCGCCAAGAGCTGAATCCGCGCTTCGAAGAAATCCATAAGAAGATCGAGGCTTATCTCGAATTCCTGCGCGAGACGGAACAGGTCGAGAAGTTCTTGGCCAATAAGGATCGCATCATCAAGGACGCCAAGTTCACCCAAGCCACGGTTCGCAACATCATGGCCAATAAGGGCGAGAAGAGCGGTCCTTCCAAGCAGGAAATGGAAAACCTGGAAGTGAAGTAAGGGTTTAACGACCCGGAGGCCTCCCCTGGGAGGCCCGTGCTAGAGATTAACCATGGAGACAGTTGTGACGAAATCGAATCTATTCCTTCGGTTGGCCGTGGCCGGCGCCTTCGGGTTCCTGGCTGCTACTCAGTCGCATGCCGATGCCAAGCTCCAGGAGCTGAAGAAGCGCAAGATGGAGCTCGATCAGATGGCGGCCAAGTGCGATGCCATGGAAGGGTCCGATAAGGACGATTGCATCGCCAAGCGCCAGAAGAAGGTGGATCAGTATAGGTCCGATCTGGAGTCGTATAAGAACGATCTGGCCAAGGAGCAAAGCAAGAACTCCCAGCGCGAGGCCAAGGAAGATCCGTCCGACTTCGCCGCCAAAATCCAGAGCCGCGCGGCCAGCATCAAGGATTTCGAGGACTACGTCAACAGCTGCACCGACAAAACCGATCGCTGCGCGTCCGCTTTGTTCCAGGTCGCCAACCTGACCTATCAGAACGAAGAAGACGCCTTCCTGCTCAAGCAGACCAAGTACGAAACCGATTACCAGAAATGGGAAGACCATGACAAGCGCGGCGCCGAGCCCGTTCAGCCCCGCCGTGATCACAAGAATTCCATCCGCTATTTCGAACGCTTCCTGAAGGAATATCCGAACCACAAGCAAGTGCCGGAAGCCTTGGTGCGCGCCGCCTTTATCGCCGACATGTTGGGCAATGAAGATCGCGCTTATGAATATCTGAACCTGTTGGTGACCCGCTTTCCGGATCATCCCCTCAACATCCAGGCGCATCTCCGCCTCGGCGAATATTGGCTGCTGAAGCGCAAATATCAGAAAGCCATCGAGCAATATGAGAAGGTGCCCGTCGACTATCCCGGCAACGAAGCCGGTCTGGCCCTGTATCACCGCGCGGAAGCCTATTACAACCTGGCCGACTTCGAGAACGCCGCGCGTTGGTATTACGAGTATGTGGAGCGCGCCGACGCCGGCAAGCTCAAGGGCGACTTGCGCGACGAAGCCATGCAATTCATGGCCGCCAGCTGGGCGGATATGGACGCAGGCTTCGAGGTCGCGGAGAAGTTCCTGCGTTCCAAGGGCAGCCCCAAGTGGGAGAAGGATGTCTACTACGAAATCGGCTTGAAGAACAAGGCCCATGATCGCTTGGATGAGTCGGTCAAAGCCTTCAAGTTCCTGTTGGAAAAAGATCCCGCCTATCCGAAGGCTCCGGTCGCCGATCTCAACATCGTCGAGATCCTGGTCATCAACAAGAAGGCCGAAGACGCGCAACAGGCCCGCATGGAGCTGGTCAAACGCTATGAGTCGAACTCCGATTGGTCGCGCCAGAACTCCGGCAACGCCGAGGCCATGGAAGAATCCAAGAAGGCCATTAAGATCGCGTTGTATCAGATCCCCGTCTATTATCACCAGAAGGGTGATGAAGGCAAGGGCGATCCGGACCTGCTCAAGAAGGCCGAGGAGAACTATCGCGTCTACCTGGATCATTACAACGGCGAGCAATCCTGGGACGTATATCAGGTCCATCAGAACCTGGCCGTTTTGTACAACAAGCTGAAGGACTTCCGCAAGTCGGCGGAAGAATGGGAATGGTGCGCCGCCGCCAATACGGATAAGTTCGGCAAGCTGCCGTCCGAAAAGAAGGACATCGTGTCCAAGGGCGACGCAGCCTACAATGCCGTGCTGATGATGGATGAAAATCGCAAACTGGCTTTGGACCGTGTGAAGGGCGACAAGGCCGCCGCCTACAACTCCCAAGAGACCAAGGATTACTTCACCGCCGTCGAGAAGTACATGGCGACCTACGGCAACTCCAACTCCGCTCCGGAACTGGCCTACAACGCCGCCTTCGTGGACTATGAAGCCAAGCAATACCAGGCCGCCATCCAGAGCCTGAGCAAGCTGGTCGAGAAGTTTCCGAACCATGAGCACACCGTGCTCATCCGCCGCGCCTTGGCCCAGAGCCTTTTGGAAGATGGCCAGTACGATCTCGCCGAGAAGCAATTCACGGTGCTGAAGAACAAGCTGTGCCCGGCCGACAAGCAATGCGCCGAAATCAAGAAGGCCCTGGCGTCGACCGAATTCAAGCAGGCCGATACCAAGGCTAAGGCCGGCGACCATGCCATGGCGGCCCAGAAGTATCTGCAATTGGCCCGCGACTTCCGCGACGTCGATATCGCCGATAAGGCCCTGTTCGAAGCCGGCACCAACTTCGACTCCGCCGGCCGCACCGAAGACGGCGTGCGCACCTTGCTGCGCATCCATCAGGAATATCCCAAGTCGGAGCTGCGCATCAAGTCCATCTTGAAGGCCGCCTCTATGTACATGGGCAAGAAGAAGTTCCGCGACGCGGGCGAAACCTTCCTCCTGATCCAGAAGAACTATCCCGACGATTCGCTCGGCTTCCAGTCCCTGGCCTGGGCCGCGGACGCGTATGAGAAGGCTCCGGATCCGCATCGCGCCGGCCAGATCTACGAGTCGGCTTTCCGCCTGTATCCCACCAATGTGAAGACCCCGGCCTATCTCTACAATGCCGGCCAGCTCTACGAGAACAACAAGGAATACGGCGACGCCATCGCGGTGTACAAGTTGATCGGCGAGAAGTTCGGCAAGAGCCAGTACGCCATCGAAGCCATTTTCTCCGTGCCGTTGCTTCTCGAGAAGAAGGGCGACTATGCCAAGGCCGCCTCTGCGTACGAAGACTTCGTGCTCAAATTTGAGAACGATAAGAACAAGCTGATCCGCGCCCACCTCGGCGCGGGAAAGAATTACGAGAACCTGGGCAACGAAACCAAGGCCCTGGATCATTTCGGCAAGTGCATAGCCATCCAGAAGAAGGAAGGCGAGAAGGCCATGATTCCTCCGGCCATCGCCGCGGAGGCGGGCTATCGCGCCGGCGAGATCTATTTCAAGAAGATCAAGAAGGTCCGCCTCGACGGCACCAAGGGCCAAAACGCCCAGCGCGTGGGCGAGATGCAGAAGAACCTGGTATCCGCCATCCAGTATTATGCCAAGGCCGTGGAAATGGCCGAAGAAGAATGGACCTTGCGCTCCACCTTGCGCATGGGCGATCTCTTCTATACCATCGCTTCGATTTCGGATAACGAACGCGCCGCCGGCCTCTCCGGCGACGATCGCATCCGCGCCCGCATCGAAAGCAAAGCCGGCATTCCCGGATATTTGGAGAAGGCGCAGGAGCTGTACAAGAAGAACCTGGAGATCGCCAACAACCAGAGCATCGAAAGCCCCTGGATCGACAGCTCGGGTTTGAAGCTTATGCAGGCCTACGTCTTCAAGGGCGAAGCCCTGGAGGATTTGAGCAAGCTGTTCCTGCAAGTGCCGCTTCCCAAGAAGGCGGGCGAAGAGGAACGCAATCAGATCAAGCAGGCCTCGGAAGAGACCAAGCAGAAGGCGATCGCCAACTATAAGGAAGCGATTCTCGCCGCGCAAAACTACTACATCAACAACGAAGCGCGCGATCGCGCAGTAGCAAGATTGCGCGAGCTGCAGGCCGATGCGCCCGAGCTGAACACCCAGGTTACGCAGCGTCCCAAGGCCGGCGCGCCCGCCGAAGCTCCGGCTCCGGTCGCGGCCGCCAAGGGTTCGGATTCCGGATCTGCTACTCCCGCGCCGGCGGTCGAGTATAAAGATTTGAAGTATGACGCGAACATGAAGCGCATCGCCAAGATCTATGACAACAGCTCCTTGAGCGATGATCAGAAGGTCGAACTGCTCTTGCAGATGGAGACCGAAGCCAAGCGCGAGGTCAACGAAATGAGCAATGAGATGGCGTCGCCATCCAATTCGGACAAGTAATCATCGGATTGTTGTTGATATGATGAGGCGGGGGAGACCCCGCCTTCTTTTTTTGCGGCGGACCGGACATCCGCCTCGGATGGGTTCAGAAAATTGGGAACGGAAGGCCGTAATCAGGCCTTGATTTTCCTCTGAGATTCGGACCTTGTATGTTGCTTCGCGGTCATCGATTTGTGGAAAAAACCTGGAAAAAAACCCTAAATATGGCCAGCGTAAAGCAAAAGTCGAATATATCTTTAACTCGGACGCAAAAGACCTCTCTGGTCTTTTGAAACATAATCCTGCAGAGTCAGTCGATGCTGAACCGGCGGATATCAGAACAGGCTTAAAACCCTAACTCATTTCGTAATAGAGAGGACATTAAAATGGAACTGATTTTGAAGGGCTTTCAAGGCGAGGGCAAATTTTACATGTCGATCATTTTGGTCCTGGGAATCATTTCTCTGGCCATCATCGCCGAACGCTTCTACTACATCTACATCAAGTCCTCCGCCGGCCGCGCCAATTTCATGCGCAACATCGCTCAGCTGCTCCAAACCGGCCGCGTAGCCGAAGCCGGACATCTGGCCGCCAGCCAGAACTTCCCCCTCGCCAAGATCATCTCCGCCGTGTTGCAGAACAAGGCCAAGGGTCAAGCCGCGATTGAGAAGGCCGTGGACGAAGTCTATTTGACCGAAGCCCCCCGCATCAACCGTTACCTGAACCTGTTGCCCGCCTTCGCCAACATCGCGATGCTTTGCGGCCTTCTCGGCACCATCTTCGGTCTGATTCTCGCGTTCGACGCCGTGGCCAACTTGCCCGCCGCCCAACGTCCTCAGGCCCTCGCCAACGGTATCTCCATCGTTATGGTGAACACCTGGTCCGGTCTTGCCACCGCCATTCCGATTCTGCTCCTCCACGGCTTGCTCGCCATGCAGTCCGAACGTCTCCAGGAAGAGATGGAAGAAAAGGCCGTGAAGGTGATGAACCTCCTCTAAGAAAAGTCGCCGGACTCGGGTATCGCGTCCGGCCTTCTTTTTTTAAAAAGGCAAGGCAATGAAAAAAGCAAGAACCAAAAAACACAGGAACAAGGAACTTGACCTTATCCCGGTCATGAACCTCTTCTCGATCCTGGTGACAACGGTTATATCGATGTCCACCTTCGAGAAGCTCGGCGTTCTGGAGTTGTGGCTGCCCGAGCGCAGCACCACGCCTCAGGACCAGCCGCAAAAGGACATCGACGAGGGATTGCTGAATCTCACCGTGGTCATCACGGATAAGGGCATCACCATCGGCGCCGCCGGCGGTTTCCAGCCCAGCATCTACTACCAGGAAGAAGTCGAGTATCGCAGCCGCTCCGACCAACACGTGTTCCGCAAGGTATGGGTGAAGGGCGAAGAGGTGAAGTCCCCGACGGACGGCAAGGTGATGTCTCCCTATGAACGGGAAACCATCATGCTGAACTTCGTCACCAAGAAGGACTCGGCCGATCCCGGAACCTACGTGTACGCGGCTCAGAACATCGAAGGCAATGCTTTGATGGACACCGCTGGCAACTGGTATGCAACCGTTCCTGCGAACGGTGCGTTGTACCGTACCGTCGGCGACGAGACCGTGCACAAGATGGACCCCAGGACCGCGGCCTTCTGCAAGGTGGAGAAGCTCTCCGCTTATCAGGAAGTGGCCAAGACCCTGGAAAAGATCCACATGCTCTACAGCCAGCGGGATCCGCTCCCTCCGGATGTGGATGACGTGGTTATCCTCGCCGATGAGGACGTGATCTACGACAAGGTCATCCAGATGATGGATGCCTGCAAGTCCGCCGGATTCGATCGCGTAGCCTTGTCCTTGATTGGAGGGGAAGTCTAATGGCCCATCGTAAGATTAAACGGCAGGAAGAAGCCGGCCTGATTATCACGTCGCTGATCGACGTGTTCGTCATCGTGCTGACCTTCTTAATGCGCACCATCTCCGCCGAGGGTAACCTCATGACCTCGGCCGACAACCTGGTGCTTCCGATGTCGCAACGTTCGAAGTCGCCCACCGAGGTGTCTTTGACCATCATTGCGGATCAGAAGAACCTCACCGTCGACGACAAGGTGCTGATGACTACCGAATCGGTCCGCAAACAGGATAGCCTGCTCATCAAGCCCGTGCTTGACGTCCTCACCAAGAAACGGGACGAGGAGAAGCATGCCGAAATGATGGGACTGATCAAGGAAGCCACCGGCAAAGTCGTGGTTCAATTCGATAAGAACACTCCGTACGATATCGTCACGAAAGTCATGGCGACCTGCGGCTACGCGGGTTACAACAACATCAAGTTCGCCGTGACTAAGAAAAACGAGGAGGGCTAAATGGCGCAAGACCCTATGGCGTCTGTTAAGGGCGCGAAGGATCCTTTCATCTCCAAGATGGAGGTGGAGTCCGATAAGCGTCTTGCCAAGTTCCTCGGCGTGTTCGCGGTGGTAGGCGGAGCCTTCGTAGGCTATGCCCTGTCGGTCGAAGTTCTGGTCCCCGTCGCCTTGTACGCGACCACCAAGGAAGACACTTCCCAGGTGGTTATGAAATTGGCCGACGTGGAGAAGACCAAGAAGGATGAAGAGAAGAAGAAGCTGAAGAACGCCCCTCCCAAGCCCCGCAAGAAGTCGGGCGGGGGAGGCAAGCCGCACGGACGGGGCAACCCGAACGCGCCGGTGACCCAGGCGGCCCTGAAGCTGATCACTTCGAAGAGCACTTCTTCGTCGCTCTCGAGCTATGACCTGATGAAGGGCAAGTTCGCCAAGGATCTCGATAAGGTGATCAACAACGTCTCCGGCTTGACCAAGACCGGCCAGACCCGTTTGGGCGGCCGTCGTGGAAAGGTCGATGGCGGCTGGAATGAAGGCTATGCCGTCGGCGGTTCCGGTGGCGTGGATGATTTGTTGGGCGGTCTTTGGGGCGGCGACGCCGGACCTCTGGGCGTAAAAGCCAAGGGCGGTCTGGGGTTGAAGGCTCCTTCGGCTTCCGATATCGACATGGGTCAGGAAAGCGGCCAGCGTTCCACGGAGTCCATTCTCCGCGTGATCCGGCAGCATACCCCGGGCTTGCGTCATACCTACAACAAGTACCTGAAGACGAATCCGGGCTTCAAAGGCAAGATCACCTTGAAGTTCGCGATTGCGCCGAGCGGCTCGATTGTTGAGCTCACCATCGTGGGAACCACCACGGGCGTGGCCGAGTTCGATCAGGAAATCCGCGATAAGGTCAGAACTTGGAAGTTCGAACCGATCAAGGGTAAGGCGAACGACAACGTGACCGTTCCCTTCACCTTCTCCGAATAAGCGAACCGATATAAAACCTGAAAACCGGTGCTCTTCCCAGAGCATCGGTTTTTTATTTTCCGGCCCTCCTGATTGCAATCAAGGGCATTCTTATGTTAAATTTTGCGGAAACGGGAGATTAACAGATGATAGCTAATCGGCACAAGCTCGCGGCTTTGGGATTACTCGTTTTTGGAACGATTCCCTCCTGGGCAACCTACTCCCGCGTGGAATCGATGGGGAAAAGGGCCGATTTTTTCATGGACGATATCAGCATCTTCGACAATCCGGCCAACATGAACATTTTTCCCAACTTCCTGATCGGCGAGCTGGGAACCTACAAGCAAGGTCCGGGCGATACTTCGGCGAGCCTGCGCCGCAACATCGATCCTTCCAACAGCTGGTTCGGCGGCATTTTTTCCTACTCGCTTTCCAAGAACAAAGAGTCCGGCAATCTCTATCCGCAAATCAGTTTGGGCGGCGCTTTCAATCGCAGGGACGAAGAGTTGTTCAGCCTGATTCCCGATAGCGCCGACGGCCAGCCCGTTCCGGAAGCGGCGACCAATTTCGACGGCTTCCTGGGAATGACCTTGTCCAACGGCGGCATGCTCGGTTCGCACATTTATATCGCCATGGAAGAAGGCGCGAACCAGCACAACGGCAACATCATCGGCGCGCCGAGCCCGGACATCAACGTGTACGTGTTGCGCGGAGATCTGGGATTGAATTGGCCCCTGGCCCGCAACGTCGACGGAGAGTTGTCCGCGGGCATCGCGGCCATCAGCTATGGGCCCAAGACCATCGATCCCGAGATGTCGTACTTCGTGAAGGGAAGGGCCTTCTCGACCTTGGAAATCATCAACGGCGAGTTGGTGCCCATTTTCAATTACAGCGACCTGAAAGCCCCCGGACGCGAATACACCAAGCTGCATTTCGGCTTGGGCGTGAACGTGTCCTTGGACCGCGGCTTCTTCTGGTTGGGCGCGCAGGGCTTGTTCGACGAAGACAATCGCACCGGCATGACCACGAACACGACCACGGGCACGGTTTCCTACAATCCCTTCAACGTCAACAACACGGATGAAACCATCCGCGGAGGCTTGGTGTCTTTCGGCATCGAACGCAACGTGTGGTGGGATTGGCTGGTGCTGCGCGTCGGTGGCCAGAAGGAAATCAGCTATCGCGACGTGAAGAGCTCCATTCCGGGCCAAAGCTTCAATTACATCTACACCAATCCCACCAATGACGGCACCGCCGGCGACGCGGTGGGCTTCGGCATCGGGATCAACATCGAGGAGAAGCTGAAGGTGGATGCGACCCTGGCCGAAGATTTGCCCTACACTTTCGGCAACTTGTTCTCGGGTCCGCTGCACCATCTGGTCTCGCGCGTTTCCGCGACCTATTCCTTTTAGTACATTGCGGGCGATGTCCCGGCTCGCACAACTCTTGAAGGCGCTCCCCTGGGGCGCTTTGTTTTTGGCGGCAGGAATAGCCGCCGTGTCGATGCTGTGGGTCGGTTGCGGCTCCTCGCATGGAACCATGCAAAGCCGCCTCGAAGAAATCGCCAAGGCCGATCTCGACGACATCATTAAAGAGCTTCCGCCCAAAGCCAAGGGCGCCATGCTCGCGAAGCCGTATTACAAGATCGACGCGTACCAGGAGTTCCACGGCGACACCGCCATCGTGTTCCAGGCCAATGCCACCTTGGTTTTCTTCTATCTCGATCCTTCCTTGGACCTGTGCCAGGTGCGCAAGTACCGCTACAAAACCACCTCGGGGATCTGGGACCGGTATGACGTGAAGCTGATGCACTTTCCCCAAAAATATTCTGGCGTCGGCGCGCAATAGTTCTTAAAATAGGTTGGAACTGGGAAACATTAGTTTCTAGATTTTTTTGAATCCCCTACGGTAAGGAGGGATCTCCCCTTTGTTCGGCTTTCTTTCCAGCGATATCGGCATCGATTTGGGTACCGCCAATACCTTGGTGCACGTCAGCGGACGCGGCATCGTCATCAATGAACCCTCCGTAGTGGCCGTGGAGCGCCGCACCAACAAGGTGCTTGCCATCGGTTCGGAGGCCAAGCGCATGTTGGGACGCACGCCCGGCGAAATCATCGCCGTGCGGCCCATGAAAGACGGCGTGATCGCGGATTTCCAGATGGTGGAAAGCCTGCTCACGCGACTGATCCAGATCGCGCAAAAATACCCGCTCTTCTTCCTGCGCCCGCGCATCGTGGTGGGCGTGCCTTCCGGCATCACCGAAGTGGAAAAGCGCGCGGTGCTGGAGTCGGCCCAAAAGGCCGGCGCCCGCGAAGTGTATCTGGTGGCCGAGCCCATGGCGGCGGCCATCGGCATGGGCATCCCGGTGGAGGATCCCAGCGGCAACATGATCATCGACATCGGCGGCGGCACATCGGAAATCGCCGTGATCGCCCTGTACGGAATCGTCTGCGACGCTTCGGTGCGGGTGGGCGGCGACGAGATGGACGAGGCCATCATCAACTACCTCAAGAAGAATTACAACCTGCTGGTGGGCGAAGGCACGGCGGAAAAGATCAAGATGCAGATCGGCTCGGCCTATCCGCTCGATCATGAGCTGGAGATGGAAGTGCGCGGACGCGACCTGATGGCCGGCATCCCGCATACCTTGAAGATCACCTCGGCGGAAATCCGCGAAGCGCTGGCCGAACCCGTGAACGCCATCGTGGAAGCGGTCAAGCGCGCCCTCGAGCAAACCCCTCCGGAGCTGTCCGCGGACATCCTGGAGAAGGGCATCGTCATGACCGGCGGCGGATCGCAATTGCGCGGCCTCGACGAGCTGCTGCGCCAAGAGACCAACCTGCCCGTGAACGTCATCGACGATCCGCTGGTATGCGTATGCAAAGGCACGGCCCGTATCCTCGAGGACATGGACAAGTATTACAAAGTGCTGATGGAGGCGAGCCGCTAGGCACCGCCTTCCTTCGAGCCGGCCGGGCGCGAGTCCGGACCCCGAGGTCATAGTGAGCATCTTCGATTGGTTCCTGCGCCTCTTCTCCCTGGGGAAGGGCGTTGTCTCCCTGGTATTGTCCGTCATCTTTTGCGCGATCCTGATCTCGCTCAAGCCCCCCCGAGCGCGCGATTTTCCACGACGTCATGATCAGCACTTTCCTGTAT
>Ga0207152_1098_pt1 | contig 18659 bp, 14 predicted proteins | sample Alteio_BWMinHeat_30_FD_153590 | JGI IMG/M metagenome (GOLD analysis project Ga0207152, IMG submission 153590) | Enriched cells from forest soil in Barre Woods Harvard Forest LTER site, Petersham, Massachusetts, United States -... | ecosystem: Environmental > Terrestrial > Soil > Temperate forest >... | reverse complement strand
TTTTATCGTTCAATTGCTTGAATAAGGTGAAAATTTGATCGATGTAGGTTTCATCAAAACCAATGCCGTTATCCTTTATATAGATGTTGTAATATCCTTCGTCGTGGTGAAGCTGGTCCTCGATAGAAAAGACATCATAGGTAATCGAAATTTCCGGAGTGATATTTTTGCGGGTAAATTTCAATGCATTGGAGACCAGGTTCTGGAAAAGCTGCTGAATTTGTACAGGATTGACGATAATATGTGGAAGCTCAGCAACAGATATTTTTGCCCCTAGTTGTTTGATCTTCATTTCGAAATCAATAAGTATTTGATCGATTATCTCATTCAGATCCGTATTGGTGAAAAAAGTCTGTGCATTTGTTAACCGTGAATACGTCAATATATCTTTAATGAGGTTTTGTAAACGCTGAGACCCCTTTTGCATTCCCTCTATATAGTACCTTCCTTTTTCATCGATGACTTTGTGGTATCTCGTCTGCAAAAGATCGCCGAACATTTGTATCTTTCTGAGCGGCTCCTGCAGATCGTGGGAAGTCATATAGGCAAATCGTGCAAGTTCAGCATTGGCATTTTCCAATGTTCGGATATTCTCGAGCAATTGCTCATTTAGTTTCTTTACTTTTCTCTCGGATTGCTGTCGTTCTTTTACTTCTTTTTCGAGGTCTTTATTGGCTGCTTTGAGCCGTAATTCCTGCATGAGAAGGGTTTCCGTTTTACTATAGAGATCAACAAAAACCGCAACTTTTGCTTTTAAGAGCTCGGGCTTTATCGGCTTATAAATATAATCTACAGCGCCGGCTTTATAACCTTCGTATATAATTTCATCATTGTAGCTATGAGCGGTAATGAAAATGATCGGGATCTTCTTGAGTTTTTCCCTTTCATAGATCATCGAAGCTGTTTCGAACCCGGATAAGATCGGCATCTGCACATCCATGAGGATCAGAGTGAAATCCTGATCTTTCAGCAAGATCTTCAAGGCTTGCTGACCGGAATTTGCTTTAACGATGTGATATTTATCGGAAGCGAGTATTGCCTCCATCGAAAGCAGATTGTCTTCGCGGTCATCGACTATTAATATTTTTATTTCTTGCATTAGCTGAATCCTTATTGATCCGGCCGCCCATCACTTTGCATCAGCTGAACCGGATCAGGGAATATTATAACACAGAGAATTTATCTTATTTTTTATACAGCCAAAGCCGCATAAGTGCCAATAACTGGTCGATCTTCACCGGCTTGGTAATATAATCGGAAGCTCCTGCTTCCAGGCATTTCTGCCTGTCACCCTTCATGGCTTTTGCCGTTACTGCAATGATCGGCAGGCTATTATTTTTCACTTCGCGCCTGATCTTTTGCGTCGTTTCGTATCCATCCATTTCGGGCATCATTATATCCATAAGCACAATATCGATATCTTCTTTTTCATCGAGAAGATGCATCGCTTCTTTACCGCTTTCGGCAGTAATGACATTCATATTCTGGCGCTCAAGTACAGTGGTAAGCGCGAAGAGATTGCGGACATCATCATCGACGATCAGTACGCTTCTGCCAGTCAGTACATCTTCTTTTGTCCGAATATTTTCGATAATTCTCCGTTGTTCCGGGTTCAGGGCTTTATGTTCGATATGCAAGTGCATGATCGCTTCTTCGAACAAACGGTCAAGAGCATGTGGCTCTTTGAGTACAATGCTATTAGCAAGCTGCTTCACCTGAGCTGCTTCTTTTTTGCTGAAATCCTTCGCAGAATAGACAATGACCGGAGTAATATCGGTTGCAGTCTTTTTATTGATCGTATTCAGCAATTCCAGTCCGGTAATATCCGGCAGCATGTAATCAAGGATCACACTATCGTATGCGTGGTCTTTCAGAAGCTTTAACGCTTCGTTACCTGTATGGGCGATAGTGATCTTTACATTATCATGCTCCAGCATTTTTACGATGCCTACAGAATCTATGTCATTATCCTCAACCAGAAGCAGGCTACGCAGTTTCTTGCCGTTATACTTGATAATGCCGGCAAAAAGCTTATTGAGCGTTTCATTTTTCAGCGGCTTCAGCAAGAAGCTCTTCGCTCCGCGTTTCATTGCCAATACTCTATTCTCTTCACCTGATATTAAATGAACAGGGATGTGGCGCAAGCTGAGATCATTCTTGAAAAGATCGAGAATTTTCCAGCCGCTTGCATCCGGAAGCTTGATATCCAAAGTAACTGCAATGAGCTTATATTTACCGGCAAATTCAAATGCTTCCGCATACGTCGATGCGACAATGACTTTCAATGCGTGCCTATGAGCCATATCCATCATGATCTTCGCAAAACGCAGATCGTCTTCGATGATCAGGATCACTTTATCATTAACCTGGATATTTGTCCTGTCATCGCCTGCTTCATTGATCATTTCATTGACGAATTCCAGATTGCGGATCTCGCCTTTTGCAGTTACGACATGCTTGGAAAGTGTCTCAGGTGCAGTTTCGATTTTCTCCGGCACCAATTCTTCCTTCTTGACCGGTACGTAATCCAACGGAAGGAAGAGCGTAAATGTACTTCCTTCTTCCAAGGAGCTTTCCAGTTCGATCGAACCGCCTAAAAGCTCGGCCAGTCCGCGCGAAATAGAGAGCCCTAGGCCCGTTCCGCCATATTTTCGGCTTGTCGAACCCTCAGCCTGTTGAAAGGCTTCAAAAATAATATTCTGTTTATCCTTGGAAATTCCAATACCTGTATCGCTGATCGAAAAAGCAATAACCTCTTTCGCAGAATCAAGATTAGGATTACGGGTTTTCCAATTTTTATGCGCCTTAAATATCTTCAATTTCACTTCACCTTTTTCTGTGAATTTAAAGGCATTGGAAAGAAGATTCTTTAAGATCTGATTCAGGCGCTGCACGTCCGTCTCGATCTTTTCCGGGAGCTCTTTATCCGTCTCGATAGTAAATTTCAGATTCTTCGATTCCGAAACATGTTTAAATGTGGATTCGACGAATGTTGAGATTTCCGAGAAGCGGACCGGAATAAAATCAGCAGAGATAAATCCGGATTCGATCTTCGAGAGATCCAGGATATCATTAATAAGCTGGATCAGGTCATCACCGCAAGAATGAATGGTCTTTGCAAATCCGATCTGTTTCTCTGTGAGATTGCCTTCGTGATTTTCGATGAGCTGTTGGGCAAGAATGAGCAAGCTATTGAGCGGAGTCCGCAATTCATGCGACATATTTGCGAGGAATTCCGATTTATATTTCGACGTAAGCTGTAATTGTTCTGCTTTTTCTTCGAGAGATTTTGAAGCTTCTTCGATCTCTTTGTTTTTCTGCTCAAGCTCATCTTTTTGCTTTACCAGCAGAAGCGCTTTATCTTCTAACTCTTCGTTCGTTCTGGAAAGCTCTTCCTGCTGAGTTTTTAATTCACTCGCAAGCGATTGCGACTGCGTTAACAGCTCTTCGGTACGCGAGTTAGCTTCGATGGTGTTCAGCACGATACCGATACTTTCGGTAAGCTGATCCAGGAAGTCAAGGTGTGTCGGGCTGAATTTTTCGAACGAAGCAAGCTCGATAACAGCTTTTACCTGAGTTTCAAAGAGCACAGGGAGCACTATTAAGTTCGAAGGCTTTGCATCTCCCAAACCTGAGCTTATCCGGATATAATTTTTCGGTGTCTCGGTAAGAATAATTTTTTCTTTCTCAACAGCGCATTGCCCGATGAGTCCTTCACCAAGCGCGAATTCTACAGGGATATTTTTACTCCCTTTATAAGCATAGGATGAGAAGAGCTTCAGCTTATTATCATCCTGGAAAATATAGAACGCTCCGAAGTTGATCGAAACGACCTGCGCAAGTTCGGAAAGAATACGATTGGTAACCGTTTTCAGATCCTTTTGTCCTTGCAGCATCTGCGTGAATTTCGCCAAATTTGATTTGAGCCAATCCTGCTCCTGGTTTCTTAATGTTGTCTGCTTGAGGTTTTCGATCATTTGATTGATCGTATCTTTTAAAGCCTCCACTTCACCTTTTGCTTCCACACGGATAGTTCGAGTAAGATCGCCTTTCGTCACAGCAGATGCCACACCGGAGATTGCGCGAACTTGTGTCGTCAAGTTTTCAGCAAGTTGATTCACATTCTCTGTAAGCCCTTTCCATGTGCCGGATGCGCCAGGCACGTTTGCTTGCCCGCCAAGTTTTCCTTCGACACCTACTTCACGTGCTACTGTTGTTACCTGGTCGGCAAAAACGGCCAGCGTATCGATCATTTCATTGATCGTCTCAGTAAGTTGGGCTACTTCACCTTTCGCAGTAATAGAAAGTTTCTGACGCAAGTTACCGGTTGCCACCGATGTTACAACCTTTGCAATTCCACGCACTTGCGAAGTAAGGTTCGATGCCATCATATTCACAGAATCTGTGAGATCTTTCCACGTTCCGGCTACGCCTTTCACTTCCGATTGTCCGCCCAGAATTCCTTCTGTACCTACTTCGCGGGCCACACGCGTTACCTCAGATGCAAAAGAATTTAATTGGTCCACCATCGTATTGATAGTGTTTTTCAGGTCGAAAATTTCGCCTTTTACGTCTACAGTAATTTTCTTAGATAAGTCACCGCTTGCTAAAGCTTTCGTTACCTCGGCGATATTACGCACTTGAGACGTTAGATTCGACGCCATCTGATTTACAGAATCCGTGAGATCTTTCCACGTTCCTGCTACACCCGGGACGAATGCTTGTCCTCCAAGCTTTCCATCGGTACCTACTTCGCGAGCAACACGCGTTACTTCTGAAGCAAAGGCACGGAGCTGATCGACCATGGTATTGAGTGTTTCTTTAAGCTGCAAAATTTCGCCGCGGACGTCCACAGTGATTTTCTTCGACATATCACCGTTAGCAACGGCAATAGCTACTTCAGCAATGTTACGTACTTGCGCGGTGAGATTACCGGCCATTTGATTGACGGAGTCCGTTAGGTCCTTCCATGTTCCTGCTACACCAGGCACGTTCGCCTGTCCACCGAGTTTTCCATCAGTACCTACTTCACGAGCTACACGGGTTACTTCAGATGCAAATCCGCGGAGCTGTTCCACCATCGTATTGATCGTGTTTTTCAATTCGAGGATTTCGCCTTTTACGTCTACAGAGATTTTTCTGGATAGATCTCCATTGGCCACAGCAGTTGTTACTTCTGCGATATTACGAACTTGAGCCGTAAGATTCGATGCCATCTTATTCACTGATTCTGTCAGATCTTTCCATGCGCCGCCAACACCAGGTACATTTGCCTGTCCGCCCAAAATACCTTCAGATCCTACTTCACGAGCCACGCGTGTTACTTCTGAACCAAAAGAGTTGAGCTGATCCACCATCGTATTGATTGTGTTCTTCAGTTCGAGAATTTCGCCTTTTACGTCCACCGTAATTTTTCTGGATAAGTCCCCTTTTGCGACGGCAGTCGTTACTTCAGCAATATTTCTAACTTGCGATGTAAGATTCGATGCCATCTGATTGACAGAATCTGTCAGATCTTTCCAGGTACCTGCAACGCCTTCCACCTGTGCCTGTCCACCAAGCTTTCCTTCCGATCCTACTTCCAGAGCCACACGTGTTACTTCCGAACCGAAGGAATTTAGCTGGTCTACCATCGTATTGATCGTGTTCTTCAGTTCAAGAATTTCTCCTTTTACGTCCACCGTAATTTTTCTGGACAAATCGCCTTTTGCTACGGCTGTCGTGACTTCAGCGATATTTCTTACTTGTGATGTAAGATTCGATGCCATCTGATTGACTGACTCCGTCAGATCCTTCCACGTTCCGCCGATACCTTTAACTTTTGCCTGACCGCCGAGTTTTCCTTCTGTACCTACTTCGAGCGCCACACGCGTTACTTCCGAAGAGAAAGAGTTAAGCTGATCCACCATCGTATTGATCGTGTTTTTCAGCTCGAGAATTTCGCCTTCAACGTTTACTGTGATTTTCTTGGATAAGTCTCCATTCGCCACAGCAGTTGTTACTTCCGCGATATTACGAACCTGCGCCGTAAGATTCGACGCCATTTTATTCACCGATTCGGTTAAGTCCTTCCAGGTTCCACCGACTCCGGGTACGTTCGCTTGCCCGCCGAGAATACCTTCCGAACCTACTTCACGAGCAACACGTGTCACTTCCGATCCGAAAGAGTTGAGTTGGTCCACCATCGTATTGATGGTGTTTTTGAGCTCAAGAATTTCGCCTTTTACATCTACTGTGATTTTTCTTGACAAATCGCCCTTAGCTACCGCAGTTGTTACAGCAGCGATGTTTCTGACTTGGGCAGTTAGGTTACCTGCCATTTGATTGACCGAATCAGTAAGATCCTTCCATGTACCGGCAACGCCTTCGACCTGTGCCTGTCCGCCCAATTTGCCTTCTGTTCCTACTTCGCGGGCAACACGTGTTACTTCGGAAGAGAATGAATTGAGCTGATCCACCATCGTATTGATCGTGTTTTTTAATTCAAGGATTTCTCCTTGTACATCTACCGTGATCTTTTTCGAGAGGTCCCCTTTTGCTACCGCAGTCGTTACTTCAGCGATATTACGTACTTGTGCGGTTAGATTCGATCCCATGAGGTTAACCGAATCAGTCAAATCTTTCCACACACCGGATACACCTTTTACTTTTGCCTGACCGCCGAGTTTTCCTTCAGACCCTACCTCGCGCGCCACACGGGTTACTTCCATGGAAAAGAGATTCAATTGCTTTACCATGCTATTAACTTCTTTTGCGATGCGGAGGAACTCGCCTTGTAACTGTGTCCCGCCGATCTCTAGCGGCATTTGCTCGGATAGATTTCCTTTTGCAACCGAGCTGATGACGTTTGCAATTTCAATTGTCGGGTGGACAAGATCGGAGATCAGAGTATTCAGTGATTCCACACCGCTACGCCATGCACCCCGACCATTAGGGAGTTCCAGTCGCTGCGTAAGCTTACCTTGCTTACCTATGGTATTAGCGGCTTTTGTAAATTCGAGGGTCATCCGCTCGTTCAAGTCAATGATCTCATTGAGAGTATCACAAATAATGTGGAACCTGCCATCACCGTCGATAGGCATACGGACAGAGAAATCACCATTTTTTACTTTTGTTAGAACTTCCAAAAGCATTTTCTCATCCGATAATGCGAGATGAGCCGATTTGCCGTTGGTTTTGATATTACCATTTGTCTTAACGACAGGTTTGGATACAAATGTAGAGGTTTCCATATTTTATGAAAGAATTGTGAGTTGAACAGAGAGCCCGTCCCTGCAGGCCTTAAAATTTGGTAACAGAAATATTGTTAATCCATAATGCAGGGGAAGCAAAATGGTCTTTTAACTCCGGGGAGAGTTGGGGAATGAGGAGTAGAAATGGGATCTACGTAATAAATAAGTTCGAAAGGGAGAAAAAGGTTTCAGGAATATTCCCCCCTCCTCCACATCTAAAATCACAAAATATTGCGTACTATACAGCGGCAATATTAAGAAATCATTAATTCGCCGTAAAACACCACACCTTAGTGTAACTTTTGGCCATTTCAGGGGTTTATAGGATAGGGATGAAAAAGCTATTTCTTATTATATCGTTAAGTGTTATAACAGGCACGCTCGGCGCTCAGACTATTGCGAAAAACGAGCTATCTGTTAAAGAAAACACATCTTTGGAGTCAGCAAACATTCCGAGCGCCCCTGATCTTCCGAGTTATCATGTTAATTTCTCTCAATCGAAAACGGGTATCTCTTTTGAGGTAATTTCTCCAAAATCCGAAAAAGCTGACCTGAAATTGGTCAGTTCTGCTTGGGGAGATATCTGTGTGATTCATAAGGGTATGATCCATGCAGGAAAAAACACCTTCACACTCCGCTCTTCAAAGATCGGCAGCGGAACATATTATGTTATCTCCAAACTTTCGGATGGCGAACAGTTTGCCGATAAGATCGTCGTCCCGGGAAAGTAAGTAGGAATGCGTATTTTTGCATTCCTAACGAATGACACCAGCCAAAATTTATTTCATCGGTATCTGCGGTACAGCCATGGGCAATGGGGCACTTTTACTCCGAGAAATGGGGTATCAAGTTTCCGGGTCTGATGAAAATGTCTATCCCCCGATGTCAGAACTCCTTTCAGCAAGCGGCATAAAGATCTTCTCCGGTTATGATCCTTCACATTTTACCCAAAAACCCGATCTTGTTGTTATCGGAAATGCGATCAGTCGCGGAAATGCCGAAGTAGAATATGTTCTCAATGAAAAGCTCCCTTATACTTCCCTTGCCGAGCTTCTGAAAAATTACCTTATTCAAGGCAAAGAGTCCATCGTCATTAGTGGAACACATGGTAAGACAACCACTTCGGCGCTCGCTGCATGGGTATTTCATTCGGCTGGGTTTGAGCCGAATTTTCTCGTTGGCGGAGTACTCGAAAATTTTGGCAGAGGATACCAAGCGCGGCCAAAAAGTCAGTATGTTATTTTGGAAGGTGATGAATACGATACTGCATTCTTCGACAAGCGTTCAAAATTTTTACATTATATGCCGACTACGCTTATTATTAATAATATCGAATTCGATCATGCCGATATTTTTTCGTCACTCGACGAAATAAAATTATCTTTCAAACGATTAGTGAATCTTGTCCCTAAGAATGGAATTATAATTGCTAATGGGGACGATAGAAATGTTCAAGATGTCATTTCACAATCATTTGCTCCTATAGAAACATTTGGACTATCATCAAATTGCGATTGGCAAGCCGGTAATATTTCCTCTAAATCATCTTCGACCTCTTTTGACCTTTTACTCTTTGGCAAAGTAGAGGCCCAATTTGAAGTAAATCTTCTCGGAGAATTTAATATCAAGAATGCTCTTGCCGTTACGATCGCTGCAAGTCACCATGGTATTTCCTATGAGGAAATCCAAAAGGCATTTTCAACTTTTAAGAATGTAAAGCGCCGCCTTGAATTCAAAGGCGAATATAACGGCATAAAAGTGTACGATGATTTTGCCCATCATCCGACGGCAATTCGTGAAACGCTAAAAGCCTTCCGAACAAAATACCCTACTGAGCGCATCATTGCTATTTTCGAACCACGCTCGAATACGACGCGAAGGAATATATTCCAGAAAGAATTAGCTGAATGCTTTGCCGATGCAGATGTCGTTTTTATCTCACAAATTGCTCGATTAAACTTGCTCCCCGAATCCGAACGACTCGATCCTGAAAAAGTAATAGCTGATATTCGCGCACAAGGCAAAGAAGCCTTTTATCTTCCGGATGCTGAGACAATCAGTACGAATGTTGCTGAGATAGTAAAACAAGGCGATGTTATTATCGTGATGTCGAATGGAAGTTTTGGGGGAATACATGGGATGCTTAAGAAGAAGTTATCTCTGTAATGTAATTAGTGATTAAATGTTTACAGATAACATCCAATTCAATTATGAAAAAGATTTTCATAGCCTCTTTACTAATATTTTGCTTTACAGGGTGCAAGAGTACCACAGAGCCCCAGAATGAGAATAAACTCGGTTCTTCTGTCACTGTCACTTCAACTTCATCCCCAAGCCTTGATGGCGGCGGGAGATGGTTTGCCGGTGCAGATACAGGAGTGTGGTATGATGTAGATGCGGGTTACTCTTTGCAAAATTCATCCGGCTCAGTTAAAGATATCACTTATACGATAGTTATAGGTGAATTTAAGAACGGGAAATATCAATCGCCCAATGGGGATCTATTTTATGATGGCGATAGTACTGCCTCCGGATCGTTTCATCTTCCTGCCAATTCGACTCAAATTCTTCATCTGCAAAATACTCTCGGCGTCGGAAGAAAGAATAGCAAGGACTGGTCTTATCCTTATGGAGCAAGAGTCACTCTCATCGATAAAGCAACGAATGAGTCACTTGTCTTAGACGATAGTTTATCTGGTAGCACTATTCATAATAGATTTAAAGGAATAATTTTCACGACCGAAGCCTCATCAGATTCTCTCGGAATATTAGACGGAGTTACAGATGATGGTGAATGGAAAATAGATAATGTTTTAGGTGGTTTAGAACACTGTTTTCCAAACCCTACTACTGGCTCAACAACTGAAAGAATTGATCTTCCTCAAAAAGATTCAATATCCCTTACAATTAATAAAACAAAAAGAACCATTATACGGACGATATTTTCGGCTTTATATGATCCAGGCACTTATGATGTAGATGTTGTTGATAGCAGCCTTAAATACGGTATGTACAGAATATACGGGCATATTTTTGGGGCTGGACAATCAGTTACTTCATATGGGAATGTTATGTTTCGCCAGTAGTTAGCTTATCTTTGTTGCTACTATCTTCGGGACTATCTCCCTCATGCACTTAAAATGTCCTTTCGGACAATAATCCAACCCGATCGTCGTGCACGGGCGGCAATCAAGATTATTATTTTCGGCAACTTGAACATTTTTATTCCGAGGCATAAACCCAAGCTCGCGAACGGTCGGTCCGAAAATGGCGATCGTTGGAATTCCAACTGCTGCGGCCACATGCATCAGGCCTGAATCATTGGTAATGGCAAGCGAACAATCTGCAATTTTTTGTGGAAGTTCAGCAAGTGAGATCTTCCCGCAAAGGTTTTTGACTTTATCCTGAGGAAGTTGCAAAGCAATAGTACTGACATATTCGTTTTCTTCAGCACTTCCGAAGAAATCGAGATGGTAGCCTTTTGAGATTAAATCCTTCGCAACTTCAACATAATATTCGGGCAGCCAACGCTTATTCCAATGCTTTGCCCCGGGACAAATTGCTGCTTTTTTAATCCGAGAGCGAGGAAATTCTCTTCCGAAAGTTACACCTGCGCCCGAATCGGCTACACCCAGGTCATCCGCAGCTTCAAAATATCTGCCGATAATATCCGGCTCGTTTTTCAATAAGTTTATTTTAGTTTTAACTATGAGCCACCGTTTGAACGAACGCTTATTAATAATATGGATTTTCCCGCCAAGACCGTTACGCAATTTGATCGAACGGAAATTATTATGCAAATCGAGAATGTGATCGTAACGTTTTTTTTTCAGTTCGTCCCTTATTTTTATAATTCCTTCAACTCCCTTAGTAGTATCCAGAGCATAAATAGTGGTTAGCCATGGGAATTGCTGCACAATGCTTACATATTCTTTTTTTACGACGAAATCAATTCTGGCATCGGGATATTTTTTCCTTAACTCGTGGATGAGCGGAGATGAGAGAATAATATCTCCGAGAGACGAGAGACGAATAATAAGTATTTTTAACAACACTGCGAAAAAAGAATGGCACGCGGATGACACTGATTTAGGCGGATTTTCACTGATCGATCTGTGTAAATCCGTCCCATCCGCGTCATCAGTATGCTATAAGCCCGCATCAAATACTAATAAAATTGTGTTTATGGAAGTATGAAAAAAATAACAACGTTTGGCGAACTGAAAAAGTCAAATTATAAAATTCTTCCCCTGAAGGAAGAAATTCGGCGTAATCTGATCGAAAAACTGAAATTAAAAGAAAATCTTTTTCCAGGTATAATTGGGTACGAAGAAACAGTAGTACCACAGATCGTTAATGCCCTTCTTGCCAAGCATGATATGATCCTGCTCGGACTTCGGGGACAGGCTAAGACGCGCATTGCAAGGAGCCTGGTTTCACTGCTCGATGAATTTACTCCAATCGTTTCCGGAAGTGAAGTGAATGATAATCCTTATGCCCCCATTTCATACCTGGCATCGAAACTCATTAGCGAACTAGGGGATGAAACTCCTATCGAATGGATTCATCGCTCCGAACGCTATGGCGAGAAGCTTGCAACACCTGATGTAACTATCGCCGACCTTATTGGAGATATCGACCCCCTCAAAGCCGCACATGAACGGCTGCATTACTCTCATGAGGGCGCTATTCATTTCGGTATTGTCCCTAGGACGAATCGTGGAATTTTTACGATCAATGAACTTCCTGATCTACAGCCGCGAATTCAGGTCGGTCTGTTTAATATTTTAGAAGAACGAGACATTCAGATTCGTGGATTCAAGATTCGGATTCCGCTCGACGAGTTGATCATTTTTACTGCGAATCCTGAAGATTATACGAATCGAGGAAACATCATTACTCCACTGAAAGACCGAATCGAAGCGCAGATCATCACGCATTACCCGCTCAATATGGAAAGCGCAATTGCTATAACTGAACAAGAAGCATGGACGCAGCGATGGGGCGAGGAAGGCATCGTCATCCCTCATTATTTCAAAGAGATCGTTGAGCAGATATCATTCGAAGCGCGCTCATCTGACTTTGTAGACCAGAAATCCGGTGTATCAGCCCGGCTTGCCATTAGTGCAATGGAAACGTTGATATCGAATGCTGAACGCCGAGCGCTGGCAAATAATGATAAAATCATTGTGCCGCGCATCACCGATCTTGCGTATGTTGTTAGCGGCGTTACGGGAAAGGTCGAACTTGTTTTCGAGGGAGAAGAAGAAGGCATTACGAAAGTTGCCAAAGCTTTGATCGGCAAAGCAGTAAAGACAATATTCAAAAAATATTTCCCGGATCCGAATGCACGCCCGAAAAAAGGAAATGGTCAAGATGTTATCAAAACCGAATATGAAGAAATTCTTGAGTGGTTTGCTAAAGGCAATTCACTTGAATTAACCGATACAATGCCCTTCGATACGTACTCGAAAGAGCTTGCCCGTGTTCCACGCCTGAAGGAATTCACTGCGCGACATATTCTGATCCCTGAAGCAGACCGGTTTTCACTTGCAAGCGCAATGGAATTCGTGCTCGATGGTTTACATCAGCATTCTAAACTTGCAAAAGAAGAAGAATTCGGCGCCCCGGAGATCAGCTACCGTGATATGGTCGGCTCAATATTTACAGGAGGGTTTGACGAAGAGGAAGAAGACGAGGAATTGTGAGCAAAGCAATTATCCTCTTCGACGGAGTCTGTAATTTTTGTAATGGCATGGTGGATTTCATCATCCGCAACGATCCTGAGGGATATTTTAAATTTGGAGCATTACAATCCCGCGAGGGTAAAGCTCTTTTAAAGGAGCATGGAATTCTGCAGACAGATCTTGATACGCTCATTATGATCGAAGACGGGAAAGTTTTTACTCATTCAACTGCAGGACTAAAAATCTATCAGCATTTATCGGGTTGGTGGTCAATCCTTTATGATTTTATCGTGGTACCGCAATTTATTCGCGATCCGGTATACGTTCTTTGTGCGAAATACCGATATAAAATTTTTGGAAGGCAAGATACGTGCAGAGTGCCAACATCAGAGGAACAAGCAAGATTTATTTAGCAATTATAAACTGGGACTTTTGAACGGTCTTCCCTTCTGAGCTTATTTCCAGAAAATAAGAACCGGTTGAAAGCAGCTTTAGATCAAGATCAGCTTCCCAAATACCTGCCGGAACATCCTTCTGGAAAACAAGATGACCTGATGCGTCGAATATGAAAATTTCTCCATCCCTCATTAATGAATTAGAAAAGGCAAGTTTCAGTGTTCGATTTGCAGGATTTGGATATAGCGAAATGCCCATTTCATCACTTATGCTATTGACTTTTTTCGTAATTGATTCTATTATAGACCACGGAATAGCTACAAACTTCGGGCGATAGCAATCGGCATTTAGCCTTTCTGTCCAAATATCTTTTTTACAGGTTGAATCATTACCATTCACATTATAGCCGATCGAAAGCGAATCTCGGTAAATTTCAGAATGCGGCATGGCGTTGTAGGTTGTCAGATATTCTCCTTTCCACTTATCTTCAATAGTATACAAAAGTTGCTGGCCAATAAATGGTCCTGTCGGAGATGAAGAACGATAAGCATAAAGATGCCGACCTGCACCCGGAGTGAGAAAGCCGTTGTCCTGACTGATCATATAATAAGTATTATTTCTCTTTACCACACCATAGGCAGCGCACATTGCGCCATCCGATATCTTTTGCGCTTTTGCGGTATCTGTTGACCATTCGCTTCCCGTATAATACTCCCAACGATCGAGAATATGATCCAGCTTAAATCTACCAATATAAGGCTCGAAGACGATCCAATTCGGACGAACACCATAAGCATAGTAGTATCCCGATGCGGAATCGAATAAAACACTTACTCCAAAATTGATCTTATTAAAATCAGGCAATGGAGATATCGAAAGAAGTTTGAGATCCGGATAGTGCATCTTTGCAAGATAATCCCCGAGATTGGCAATAGAAGCGTCGTTTTTTATTTTACCGAGGAAAATATAGATCGTATCTTTTTCCACAAATCCCGAACCAGGCCAATAGAGAGTTGTATCACTCCAGGGATAATCCCGAAAAAGTGTTCGTTGAACGCCTGTCTGAGAAGAATCCAGAAGCGTTCTAAATTTCAGACCTTCTTGAACCATAACGACATTCCGCACTTGAAATAAACACGGCAGTGTGGTATCAGATGTGCGAACATCATCGAGATAACTATCTCCAAAAAGCCAGAGAATTCTTCCATCCGGAAGAGGAATACTGATCGTTCCATCGCCGGCAGTCCATCCACCGGTAAGGGGTCGAAACAACTCAGTATAAAGCGAATCCTTCTGATAGACCTGTGCGCCGCTTAGCGTAACGATAAAAGTCAGAAGAAAGAAGATACAGATTATCCGCATTATCTGACAACATAATCGAAGTAAGAGAGCGTTTCTATCTCCCATATCGTTATAAATAGTTGTTCATGCTCGATTCACTCGATATTTCTCTTCTACGACAAATAAATGTCAACCGCATGACATCGCTTGACAGTATATTTGTTTTTATAACTCAAAGCGGTCCTATTATTGCGGCATGCATCCCGCTTGTTTTTATTATTACAGGATTTTTAAAAAAGAAAAAAAAGATATGGATGGAAGGATTCATGATCGCAACACCATATTTGCTTGCCGTTGTCATTTCAAATGTTATGAAAGCTATTATCGAGCGCCCCCGGCCTTTTACGTCATATCCTTTCATACAAAAGTTATCTGAAGGCGGGAGCGGATCATTCCCTTCCGGGCATACCTCCGATGTATTTTCTATTGCAATGATCGTTAGTCTTTTTTTTCCGAAACGGCAGATTATTGTGCCCTTTTTTTTATGGGCCTGTATCGTTGGATATTCGCGAATGGATTTGGGAGTTCATTACCCTACGGATGTGGTAGCTGGTGCGGTAATCGGAATCTCATCATCGCTCTTCTGTAACAGAATGTTCAGGAAATATAGGAATCGCGATGTAAATGTAGTCCTTAAGGAATCGGAGAACGTATCGACCGATCGGAAATAGTCTTTTCCTATTTTATATCCTCTTTAGTTTCGTATTTTTGTAACCTATGCTAGAAAACTACATCCCGCTTGCCCTGATGATGCTCGTTGCTATCGCTTTTGGCGTTATTATGGCGAATTTATCGAAATGGATCGGACCGAAAAAGCCCAGCACGGAAAAGCTTTCCGTCTACGAATCGGGCATGATTCCTATTGGTTCAACAAAAGAACGTGTCAGTGTGAAGTATTATATCGTTGCGATGCTTTTTATCATTTTTGATATAGAAATCGTCTTCTTATACCCCTGGGCGGTGACATTTGATAAGATAGGAGCCTTTGCTATCGGAGAAATGTTTCTCTTCATAGGATTACTCTTTATCGGGTATATCTACGTTGTAAAAAAAGGGGCATTGGAATGGGATTAGAAGAAGTTGAATCACAAGGTTTTATAACATCAAGTGTTGACGCGCTTATCAATTGGGCTCGCAAAAGTGCCGTTTGGCCTATGCCCCTTGGGATATCCTGCTGTGCAATCGAGATGATGGCTTTCGCAGGACCTCGTTTTGATGTCTCCCGTTTCGGCTCGGAAGTTTTTCGGTTTTCGCCTCGCCAATCTGATCTCCTTATTGTTGCCGGTACGGTAACGTATAAAATGGCAACTGTTGTCCGTAAGATCTATGATCAAATGCCCGATCCGAAATATGTGATGGCAATGGGAGCTTGTACATGCTCCGGTGGAATTTACCGCACCTACGCTGTTGTGCAAGGTATCAATCAATTTTTGCCAGTCGATGTCTATGTAGCCGGTTGTCCTCCCAGACCCGATAACGTTTTGAAGGGTCTCATGTTAATTCAGGATATTATCAAAGGAGAAAGACCTTTGGAACGAGGGACAATCATCGGTTCGGAAGAAAAAATGTACGATATCGAGATTCCAACACACGGAGAACTAGTCAAGGCATAATCTTATCGTCTTTCTTAATGACGCTTATGCTTCCACTCCTTTCGAGATAAGCCGCTTCAATTCCTTGGTGGCTTTCCGCGTGACAAGCAATACGAATGCCTTCATCGAGATCTTTATGGCTGATTAATCCGCGCCGCATATTTTCAGTTATTGGCCGCCCGCTCTTTAAGAGCAGTGTTTTATCTCCTTTTACCAATTTGCCGAATGTATCACTGTAAACACTTAAGATAGCGAAGAGCCGGTGCATGACAACAAGAATTAAACAAGCCAAAAGAATGCCCGGAATCGAATCGGTCGAATATACGACACGGCTTAAAATCGAGCCCAATAATAAAATAACAATATTATCAAAAGACGATTTCATCCCAAATGCCCTGATGCCAGCAATCCGAATCAGGATTAGCGCAATGATGAAAATGAAAAAGGCCCTGATGCACATTTGCACCGGTGTAAGGTTCACTCCACTACCGATAATAACTTCAAGCATAATTTTTTCCTCCTAAGTATTTGCCTACTAACTGCAAACACGTATGACACGTTTCATTTTCCGTAATTGTTTAAGATGTTTGGAATAAATCATAATTCTCATGTTCACTTTCGACGACATTAAATCCCATTTATCTGATTTCCTATATGAGCCACTCGATGTGACCGGCACGATCGGTGCAATTATCCCTCGCGAAAAAATTCGAGACGTTGCCCGCATTCTAAAAGAGCAATTCGGCTTCATTCATTTTATTGATGCATTAGGCGCTGACCGCAACGAACGGAAGATGCGATTTGAGGTTATCTATAATATTCGTAACCCTCAAACAAAAGAACGGATATTTCTGAAGGTTCGGTGCGATGAACGTGATCCACATATTCCATCTGTTGTCAGCTTGTGGAGTGGTGCGAACTGGCATGAGCGCGAAGTATTCGATATGTACGGAGTCATTTTTGACGGACATCCAGATATGCGGCGAATGTATATGCCGGATGATTTTGAATATTATCCTTTGCGCAAAGATTTTCCCCTTATGGGAGTAGAGGGTTCTATACCGCTTCCGAAGCATACTGAATTAGCAGTGAGATTGAATTAACATTATGATCGAACAGGAAATTATAGATCGCAAATCAGCACCGAAGCAAAAAATTATCGAAGCGTTGCTTTCGAAAGATTCGAGCGTAACAATTGTTGAGGATTCACTTGATAATGAGATGATCCTCAATATGGGGCCGCAGCACCCTGCTACTCACGGTGTTCTTCGCGTCGTACTTCGCTTGGATGGTGAGACGATCATCAGTTCAGAATGCGAATTGGGTTATCTTCACCGCGGCTATGAAAAGCTGGCGGAAAATATGACCTTCCACGAATATATTCCACATACCGATAGGCTCGACTATATTTCCCCTATTGCGAATAACGTCGCTTATTGTTTGGCTGTCGAGAAGCTGATGCATGTCGAAGTGCCCCGGCGTTCACAAATAATCCGAGTCATTTGCTGCGAGTTGGCAAGAATCTCTTCCCATCTGATGGCAGCCGGAGCAATGGGAATGGACGTAGGCGCGCTGACCGTCTTCGTGTGGACAATGCGAGAACGCGAAAAGCTTTATGATATTTTCGATATACTCACCGGGGCAAGATTTACCGTAAGCTATATGCGTATCGGAGGGATGGCGCAGGATATTACCGCGGAGTGCATTAAGATGATCAAGGATTTCCTCGATGGGCTTTCAGAAGCTACGAGAGAGATCGCCGCAATGCTCCACAAGAATCGTATCTTTATCGGGCGCTGCGAAGGTATTGGTATTATGCCGCCGGATGAAGCGATCGATGTTGGCTGGACAGGCCCGTGTCTGAGGGCGTCCGGAATTCCGTATGATCTTCGTCGCGATTCTCCATATCTCATCTATCCCGAACTCGATTTCGACGTAATCACCAGAACTGAATGCGATGCACTTGCCAGGTATTTTGTGCGCTTCGATGAAGTTGCGCAGAGTGTGAAGATTATTCGGCAATGTTTGGATAAATTACAGCCAGGCCCTATCTTCGCACAAGATGCAAAAATCGTTCTTCCACGAAAAGATGAAATCTATAGTTCTATGGAAGAGCTTATTAATGACTTTGTTCTCGTAAACTTTGGCCAAGCCCCTCCAAAAGGCGAAAGCTATCACGCAATCGAAGCTTCAAAAGGAGAACTTGGCTGGTACCTTATCTCCGATGGCACAGGAACGCCATGGCGAAGCAAGATCCGCTCTCCAAGTTTTGTCAATCTTCAAGGTTTATCGCGAATCTTGGAAGGAGCGATGATCTCCGATGTTGTAGCTATTATCGGCTCACTCGATCCTATTATGGGTGAAGCGGATAAATAATTTACGGCTTATTTGGATCAAAGGTCAGCATTGTA
>Ga0207152_1071_pt3 | contig 18707 bp, 20 predicted proteins | sample Alteio_BWMinHeat_30_FD_153590 | JGI IMG/M metagenome (GOLD analysis project Ga0207152, IMG submission 153590) | Enriched cells from forest soil in Barre Woods Harvard Forest LTER site, Petersham, Massachusetts, United States -... | ecosystem: Environmental > Terrestrial > Soil > Temperate forest >... | reverse complement strand
TCGAAGTCGGCATCCGTCAGCCGCACCAGCAGCGGGAAACCGATCAGGGGCGAAGCCAGGTCGGCGCCCGTGCCCAGCGAGTCGGCGTCCAGCAGGCGCGAGTATTTGAACGTCGCCAGCCAATCCGGATTCCATTGCGTCGCGGACCCGGTTTGCGACAGCAGGAAGTATTTCACGTCCGCGAAGGATTTGCCGGCGTACCAAACGGGTTCGGCATCGGGCGGGTAGGCTTTGGGAACCACGGAGAAAGACAGCGTTTGCGGCAACGCATAGAAGCGGTACGGCGCATGGGTATCGTCGGCGGAGTCGCGCAGGACCACGTCGCGCACGTAGACGTCGGGAGCGGCCTCGGCCCCGACCTGGATGGCCAGGTAATGCGCGGCGGTGGGCGTCAGGAAGAGGATCTCGTACGCGCCCCTGGGAGCGGCCGCGAAGGCATAGCTGCTGTCCGCGCCCGCGTGCACGCAAGCGCCCGAACCGGGGATGCAGGCGATCACGTCGGCCGCCGAACCCGTAGCGGGCAGGATACGTCCCTTCAAGGTTACCGTCGGCCGGGACACGGCGTCCGGAAGGGCCAGCGGGGAATCCTTCTTTTCCAGGCGCGTCAGGATGGCGGAACGGGCGTCGGCCGCGGAAGGGCGGGCGCACAGGGCATAGCGTCCGGCCGCTATCCTGGAAAAGCGGTAGGCCCCCGCCGAATCGGTCACGGCGGTATGCAGGGATCCGGAATCCCCGCCGTCCGAACGCGTGCGCACCTCGGCCAAATCCACGGAAGCGCCCGCGACTCCATGCCCGTCCGAATCCAGGATGCGTCCCGACACCACGTCGGCATTGCCGGTTTCCGTGCCGCCGCCCGCCACCCGTTCCTGGCCGCAGCCGCAAAGCAGAAAGCCCGCGAAGGCCATAAAGGCAGCCGGGACGACCACGGCGAAGGCCATCGCGCGGGCGTCGAGCCATCGCCGGCGAAGGCTCACTCCGGTTCCTTCAGCTTGGTGACCGGGAAGGCGATGAACTCCAATTGATACACCGTATCCGTGAACGGATCGGCCTTGGCCAACTCGAGGATCTCGCGGCGCACGTTGCGGATGCGCTCTTTGATGCGCAGCAGATTGCGTTGCGAGATGCTGATGGTCAGCGTGGATATGTCGCGCGCGTCCTTCGGGAACAGATCGAAAGAACGCTTGGCCAAATCCAGGGTCTGCTTCTGGAAATTCACGATGGCGGTCGACTGCACTTCCTCGCCCGTGGTCACCAGCGCGTCCACGCGCTCATAGAAGCCCTTCGGGTTCTTCTGGATCAGGCCCAGGTTCTCCAGCACGATGATGGCGCGCTCCGCTTCCTTCGCGGTGATGGGCGGCGAGATCTTCTGCGCCAGCGCTTCGAAGTCGCCGTTGCAGGGATGGAAGTCGAGCATCTCGCGGATCACCACGTAATACCAATTGTTGAAGTACTCGTAGTACTCGGGCAGCAGGGTGCGCACCTTGGATTTCTTCAGCTTGAGGATGCGATCGAAGAGATGGTTTTTCTCGTCGTGGGTCTTGGACTGGTTGAAAAGCACCAGCAGTTCGAAGTACTCGGCCTCGGGACGCTTGAGCCCGAAGAGTTGCGAAAGCTTGAGCACGAGTTTGAGCGAGATGTTGCTCTTGCCCGACAGGATGTTCGCGAAATAACCGGACGAGCGGATGCCCGTCTTGAGGCTGATGTAGCGGTACGAGAAGTTCGCGTTCTGCGCCTTCCGCTCCTGGTACAAATCCTTGAGGAGCTTCCGGTAGTCCAGATACTGGTATACGTCGATCATGTTTTCCAGGGATCGTGATTGCGTTCCGGCGTCATGCGGTCCGGACTCGCTTCCTGCCGCTCCTTGCGGAACCGCAGAAGTAACATAATCCCAAACCCTTCCCCCTCGCCGGGCGAATCCGACGGCAGCGCCGCGAAGCCCGGTTCCAAAGGGCAAAAACCTCATTGGGATGGTACACCCGGGCCGCAAAGGTTTTCAAGTTGAGAACGGAATCTGGAAACGATCCCCTGGTGATCTCCGATGGCTCTTCAACTAAAACGCACCTCCACGCCCCGCATCTTGCGATCTATCTTGCCAGCTGAACAAGGAGCGATCATGGCGATTCATATCACGCGCGTCTACACGCGCGGCGGCGACAAAGGCAAAACCTCACTGGTGGGCGGCGCGCGCGTGGACAAGGACTGCGGGAAACTCGAAAGTTACGGTACCGTGGACGAGTTGATATGCCTGGTGGGAACCGCGCGCACCGTGATCGCGATGGATGCGGCCGCGCTTAACGCGGGCGCGGACGATGCGCGAAGCGCTGGCCATGAAATGGAAACGGGATTGCGCCGCGTGCAGAACCGCCTGTTCGACGTGGGCAGCATCCTCGCCACGCCCGCGGGCCAACCTTATCCGGGCATGCCGGAGATCGCCGACGCCGACGCTTCGGATCTGGAAACGGAAATGGATCGCATGCAGGCATCCCTGGAGCCGCTCAACTCTTTCGTGCTCCCCGGCGGCACCTTGGCCAACGCGGCTTTGCACCAATGCCGCGCGGTGTGCCGACGCGCCGAGCGCGAGATCCTGCGCCTGTCCCGCGAGGAAGCCGTCGACGCGCGCCTGCTCAAGTACGTCAATCGCCTGAGCGATTATTTCTTCGTGATGGCCCGTTACGCGGCGCGCAAGGCGGGAGCGGCGGAGTATTTGTGGGAATACGGAGCGACGAAACCGAAACCCGCGCGATCGGCCGCGGAGAAAGCGCCCTCGCGGAAGACGACCATCCCGCGGAAAGCGGCGCCGAAGAATGGGCCCGCGAAGACAAAGACCGACGCGAAGATCAGCGCAAAGAGGCCGCGCCCTCGTTAACGTCCTCAAGCAGGGCCCGGGCCGTAGCGGTGAGATCGCGCGGTTTGAAGGGCTTCATCAGGAAGGCGGATTGCCCGCTTTGGATCTCGCGGCGCAGGCGATCGTCGTCGTCGCGGCCGGAGACGTACAGCACCTTGATGGACGGGAAAATGGCGCGCATGCTTTCCGCCAGATCGATCCCGTCCATGCCCGGTCCCAGGTTCACGTCGGTCACCACCAGTTGCACGGCGCTTCCGCCCCGCAGCCGATCCAACGCTTCCCCGCCGTCCGCGCAAGCGACGACTTCGAATCCGTCCAAGCGGAAAATGATGCCTAGCAGATTGCGCACCGCATCATTGTCTTCCACCACCAGCACCGTCGGCTTCACGTCCTCCATGTTTCCCTCCCTCGGGACTCATCTTTCGCGAACCTGAGATCAAAACAAACTTTTTTCCACCCTTCGCGGTGGAAAACTTAGGCGGCCGGAGCCGGTTCCACCCGGCTTTTCAAATCGTCATTCAGCTTGTCGAGCGTCAGCCGCGCCATGTGTTCGATGCTGCTGCGGCGGAATTTGAGCCCTAAGCCGGTGTAATACATTTCCTGGAAAAAGATTACGCTGCCGTCGTCGCGCTCCTTGAGGCGGAATACGTGCTCGGTGGCGAGGAACCAGGCGCCCAAGGCGTGGCTCCAGGACCAGCTGAAATACTTGGGCGGGATGAAGCCGGTGACCTTGCCGGACAATTTGGATACGTTCTGTCCATAGAACTGGATTTGCACCTGCAGGGCCGCGTCCGGGGCCGCCTCGCCTTGTACCGATTTCAGCACGCGGTTCCATTCGGGATAGGCCGCGAAGCCGGTGAGGGTTTTCCAAATCGTATCGGGGGACGCGTTCACCGCGGTTTCGGTCGCGATCTTCATCGCAACGGAATGTAGACAATTCCGCGACGGATGGCACCGCGCAATCAGAGTCGGTAGAAGTCCGGCGGCATGCGATCGCGCAAGGCCGGGAACTGCTTGCGCCATTGCTTGCAATGATCGAGATCGAGGGGCGCCTTCACCACGCTTTCGGACTCATCGCCTTGGGACAAGGTCTCGCCCTTGGGCCCGATCACGGCCGAGCCTCCGGAGTATCGCAAGGCATCCTGCGATCCCACGCAATTGACTCCCGCGACGAAAGCCTGGTTCTCGATGGCGCGGGCCCGCAACAGGGTTTCCCAATGCTGCTGCCGCGCCGAAGGCCAATTCGCCTGCACCAGGATCAGGTGGACGCCGCGCAACGATCCCGCGCGGTACAGTTCGGGAAAGCGCAGGTCGTAACAGATGGTCGGCTGCACGGTCCAACCCTCGACTTCATAGGTAACCGTCTCGTTACCCCTGGCGAACAGGCGATCCTCGCCGCCGTAGCTGAAGGGATGCACCTTGCGGTAGGCCGCCGATTCGGATCCGTCCGGCGCGAACAGGAGGCTCGTGTTGCGATAGCCGCCGTTGCCGTCCGGCCCGCGCGGTCCGGCCTCGACCGTCGCGCCCGCCACCCAGCAGGAAAGCTTGCGCGCCAGGTCCGCGAAGAAAGTGCGATCCGCCCGCGCGACTTCGGAGAGGCTTTGGCCTTCGGGCTTCAAAGCGGCTTCATCCAGGTAACCGGTGCTGAACAGCTCCGGCAGGACCAGCAGGCCGGGCTTGGCGGGCTTCAGGTTGGCGGTGAGCGCCAGTACCTTGGCGCGATTGAGCTCGGGCTTGTTCCGCGCGATGGCCATTTGCACCAGCATGATTTCCATGACTATAGTGTAACAAAGTGGGCCGCAGCGAAAATGCCGTCGACGGCCCATCCGCCCAAGATCCTCCGGGTTTTCATGGGATTTGACCGGCCCGCCGCCGGGTCGACCTTCCCTTTCGCGGGGATTTTCTAGATTGGAACTTCCTCCTGCTTGGGAAATGCGGAGGACTGAACCAACCCCGGGCGTCATGAAACTCAAACTGCTCCTGCTCGCCGTCATCGTGATCGCCCTGATCGCCTTCAACGCATTCTTCCCGTTCCGCGACTATCTGGAAGATGCCGTCGATTGGTTCCGGGACCAAGGCCCGTTCGGCGCGGTCCTGTACGTCGCCATCTTCGTGGCCTGCGCGGTGTTCTTCCTGCCCATCTCCGGCATGATCCTGATCGCGGGCACGCTATACGGATTCTGGGCCGGCTACGCCATCGCCGCCTTCTCCGGCCTCGCCTCCATCGCCGTCACCCATGTGCTCGGCAAAAAGCTGATGCGCAAGCGCGTGGAAGCCTTGCGCCATCAGAACCCGCGCTTCGAATCCATCTTCGAGGCCGTCTCCAAGCAAGGCACCATCCTGGTGCTGCTCATCCGCCTGAATCCCTTCCTGCCGTTCTCGCTGCTCAACTATCTCTTCACCGTGCCCAAGCTCGACTTCCGCAAATACCTGCTGTCGTCCTTCCTCGGCATCACGCCGGACATCATGTTCTACCTGTACGTGGGCAAGCTGGGGCGGGGATTCCTGGAAGACGGCACCGGCCTGTCGGTGCGGAATTACGTGGTGCTGGGATTGGCCCTGACGACGACGGGCGTCGCCGCTTTCATCATCAACCGCATCATCCGCAAAGCCGCGCTGCCTTCCGGACCGATGGCCGGCGAGAGCATGATGACGGCCCGCTCGGGCACCTGAGCTAAGCCGGGCTAAACCGCGGCGGGCCCGGCGATCAGACCCAACTCGCCGGACCCATCCGCGATCCCCCTCGACGCATCCTTTATGAAACGCGCAGCGCGCGCATTCTTCAGCGCATGACTTCCATGGGCCTCTGCACGCTGCGTCCGCCCAATTCCAGCCTATAGTAATACGTTCCCGGACGCAGGTTGCCGGCCTCCACAGTGCGCGCATAGGTTCCGGGCGCATGGAAGCCGTCGGCCACCACGCGCACCAATTCTCCGCGCATGTCGAACACGCGCAGGCGCACGCGCTCGGGCGCGTCCACGCGATAGCGCAGCGTGGTCGCGCCGCGGAAAGGATTGGGGAAGTTCTGGTCCAGCTCACCGGTAACCTGCGTGTTACGGGGGAGCACGCCGGCGGTGTTGACGATGGGCAGGAAGTCGAAGTCCTTGAGCAGCACCTTGGTGAGGTCGGCCCCGGAGACGCCCAGCCAATCGCGCAGGATGCTGGCGTAGATGGAGCGGTAGTCGTATTGCATGGGGATGTTGTCCGACACCGTGACCGTGGCCGGGATGGTCGGATTCTTGCCGAGGATGCCGCCCGCCACTCCCGCGCCCCAGATGAAATGCGGCGCCGAGGTGCCGTGATCGGTGCCCAGCGACGCGTTCGAAAGGATGCGCCGTCCGAATTCGGAGATGGTCATGCCCATCACGCGGTTCTCCAGGCCCAGCAGCTTGAGATCGTCCTGGAAGGCCACCAGGGCGTCGTTGAGCTGGCCCAGCAGGTTGGCATGCGCGCCCGTGGTCAGGTCGGCCGCCAGCACCTGGTTGGAATGCGTGTCGAAGCCGCGCAGGCTCACCACGTAGATTTTCGTCTGCAGTCCGCCCGAGATCAGGCGGGCCACGCCCTTCAATTGATCCGAAAGCTTGTTGCCGGTGGCCGGATACAGGGCCGACTTGTTGGTGCCCGCGGCCACGGCCTTCTTCAGCGAGTCGCCGTACAGCTGCGTCTCCGTCGCCATCTGCCGCACGAAGGTGAGCTCATGCCCGGCGGGCGTATTCGGAGCCGTGTCCACGCCGGCGGGAGTCAGGGAATAGATCGAGGTCGCGCTCGCCACCGCCATGCCCATCGACACCGCATCGCCCTGCAGCAAGGTGTACAGCGCCGATCCGATCTGGATGGCGGGCGGATCGGGGAAGGTCGCGCTGGGATAGCCGTCGGGATAGTTGGGATAGATCTCTTCGAGGTAACGTCCCAGCCACCCCGTGGTCAGGATCTGGTTGTAGTCCGACGCGGAGAACCAGATGTCCGTGGATCGGAAATGGCTTTGGTTGTGGTTGGGATATCCCACCGCCTGCACGATGCGGAGCTTGCCGTCCTTGAACATGTTGGCCATGCCCGGCATGGCGGGATGCAGGCCCGTGACCGAATCCAGGGCCAGCGCTTTGGCCGCGGGGATGAGGATGTTGGAACGCGCCTTGGCCAGGTTGGCGTATTGATCCAACGGCAGCACGGTATTGAGGCCGTCGTTGCCTCCGTCCAGGCGCACCACCACCAGGATGCGATCGCTTTGGGCCAGCGCGGCCAGGGCCGAAAGCGGCGTCATGCCGTAAGCGCGCGCGGTGAGCCTGCCCGAGAGCGGAATGGCGGCGGCCGCGGTCGCGCCCATTTTCAGGAATTTTCTTCTGTCCATCACTGGCCTCCGGATTCAGCAGAGTTGCGTTCGGCACGGTCGCGTATTAGCATAATTGATACTCGGCGAGTTCCATCATGGCCGCGAACAGGGCCCTGAGGCGCGTCTCCACCGGCTTGATCTTGGTCGGATCCGTCGGGGCCGCCACGTAGGCATCCCACTCCACACCCCATTCGTAATCCGGCACGCCCGACAGCATCACGTCCTTCAGGTATTTCAATTGCACGTCGGTGAGGGTGATGGGGAAAAACGAAGCCGTTAGATCGGCGAGCAGATTGTCGATGGTGTCCGGCTTGGAAGTGGCCGTGGCCAGGGCCAGCACGTCGGCGATGGCGGCCGTGGTCGCATAAGCATAGCCCTTGATCGAAGCCAGCTTGTCCGTGTACTGGATGCGGCGCGGCAGGGTGTCCGAGTTGATCCACACTTCGTAGAAGAACGGGATCTGATAGAAGGCGGGCCAACCCGCCACGTTGGGAGGGTTGCCGATCTCGAGCTGCATGCGCGAGGCTTCGCCCACCATCGCGGCCAGCAAGGCGTATTGCGTCACGGGGTCCGTTCCGCCGGGAACCGTGAGGCCCATTTGCCGGAAGCCTCCCGCCACCAGATCCACCGGGGTCTTGATGAAGCAGCCCATGTTCAGCGCGTCGTGGAAGTGGGCGCTCTTGAACAAGGTCGCCAGCACCGGCTTCACTTCGAATCCGCCCTTCGCCAATTGATCCGCCAGCGGCGCGATGATGTTGGCCTCCACGGTGGCGTCGATGTTGTAATACACGAAGAAGCGGTACAGCTTGCGGCACAAGGCCTTCGCCGTTTCCGCCTGTGCGAAAATCATGTCCACGAAATCCGCGATCTCCAACGTTCCCGCGTCCGTGCCGCTGCGGCCCTTGATCACCGTGCCGCCGTACGCCGATGAGAACGTCTTGTCGGTGGTGTCATGGGTGGTGGGGCGGAATTCGGATGTGTCCCCGTCGCGCACGTCGCGCCAGCCCGTCAGCACGCGCGCGGCGACTTTCACGTCGTCCTCGGTGTAATTGGTGTAATTGCCCGCGGCGATCTCCACGCCCTTTCCGATGGTGAACAGTTCCTGCAATTCGCGCCCGTAGTTTTCGTTCGGATTGGCGCTGGTGTTGGTGTTGCCGTTGAGATAGCGCAGCATGGCCGGATCGGTGGTGACCTCTTTGATCAGCGTCTTGAAGTTGCCCACCGCGAATTGCCGCAGCAGCAGATTGTGGTGGTACGACATGCGCGCGTCGTTGATGGTGTCGAGTTCGGTGGCCAGGTTGTTGTGCCAGAACAAGGTCATCTTCTCGCGGATGGAAAACGATTGCGTCAGGATCAGGTTCATCCACCAATCCTGCAGCGAGCGCCAGCGCGAAGTGGTCAAGGTGCCGTCGAAGGCGGCGGTCACCCAGGTTTGCCCCACCGTCACGGTGTCGCCCGAGTCCACGGTAACCGGCGGCGACAGGGTTTCATCGACCACGTTCAGAAGCGCGTCCACGCAGGTCGAAGCCGTGAGCGCCAGCGCCTTGTCGAGATCGGCCTTACTGAAGCCGAACAAAGTCCGCCGCAGCAAATGCGTCGCGTGCCTCGCATCCCAGGTTCCCGCGTACGCGTCCAGTCCCGACGTCACGGCCGCGCGCTTGGGCAGGGCGGTGTTGGCGTACTTGGCGAAGGCGGGATCGGCCGCAAGCGCCGCGCTTCCCGAAGTCTTGGCCAACATGGTTCTCCTATCCATAGCACCTCCCGAATTGATCCGCCCGCGCCGGCCCATGGGGGATGGGTCATGGGCGCTTAAGCCGAAAAGATTTCCCTATTCTAATTAGCTAGGCCGGACTGCACAAGAATAATTTTCAAAGTGATAACGGAAATAAGCCGTTGATTTTAATGACTTCGCCGATTACACCGGCGTTTTAATTGATCGATACGGGAAAGCCGCAGATCTGAAGAAACTGTAATTCATCATTAAAATGATAACGGTTTTGGGCGTCGCCGTTGCGGGAACCGCGGTCGGATCCGGACGGTCTAACTCATATTGACGGTTGTACGGCGGCGTGCCGTTGTAATTTGAAAACGTGATCTCAACTTCAGAGCGGAGAAGCGGAACCGTGCCGGATAAATCGGCGGCGACATTCTTTGGGCGCTCCGCATGCTGAACTGGGGCTCGGAGAAGAAGAGCATCGAGCAGTTGCGCGGCGGCCGGCTGGAGGGCTTACATTGGATTTACGAAACCTACTCGCAGCGGATCCTCAACCAGTGTTACCGCATTCTGCTCTCGCGGGAACAGGCCGAGGATGTGCTCCAGGATCTCTTCGTGCGGCTGCCCGGCATCATCGCCGAGTTCCGCGGCGAGAGCTCGCTGGGCACGTGGTTGTACCGGGTGGCGCACAACATGTGCCTCAACCGGTTGCAACAGGCGCGCAACCGGAACAAACTGGAGTGGGAAAACATCGAAGCCTTGTCGCCCCGCGGTTCGGGCGCCTCGCTGGAGCTTTCCGATTTGCTGGGCAAGGCCCTGGCGGTGCTGGACGCGGAGACGCGCTCGCTGCTGTGGCTGAAGGAAGGGGAAGGCGTTCCCCTCAAGGAACTTTCGGAGATCTTCAAGCTCCCCGAAGGCACTTTGAAATCGCGGTTGTCGCGGGCGCGCGACAAGGTGAAGGAATATCTGGAAAAGGAGTCCAGGGTTGAAAATGTTTAAGCGGATGTTTCAGGATGCGGAGCGTCTCACCCCTCCGCCCGGGCTTTGGCTTCGCATCGCGGAGCGGGTGGACATGGAGAATGGGCCTGTTCGCGTTTCGGAGTCCGAGGACGCGGGCGCCTGGTGGCGCGGCTACGGCTTCCGTGCGGTGGCGTCCCTGGTGTTGGCGGCTTCGCTGTTCGGGCTCGGCATGCAAGTGCAGCATCATATCGGATCGGGACGGCGCGCGGCTGGAGCGGCGGCGAAGGATCATGGAGCCGCGGTTGCGGCGGCAGGCGCGCGCGCGAAAGCCGAGGGCGACATGTCGGATATCATCGATCCGGATCTCATGACATGGCATGCGGACCTGGGCGAAGTGGATGCGAATACGGACGTGGATGAGACGGAGGATGCGTTATGAACAGGACGATGGAATCTAAACCCCGGGCGGCCCGGTTGATCGCGGGCGCGGCGTTGGCCTTGTGCCTCACGGCGGGAGCCTGGGCGCAGCCCGGAGAAGGCGGCCCCGGCGGCCGCGGGGATCATGGCGGACCGGAATGGGGCGGCGGCGAACACGGCATGGATATGATCTTCAGCCCGCACATGTTCCACGAGCTCAACCTCACTCCCGATCAGGAGAAGAAGCTCAAGGACATGCACCTGGCCAACGAGAAGAAGAAGATCCAACTGTTCGGCGAGCGCATGTCCCTGGAGCTCGATCTCAAGAACGTGCTCTCGACCTATCCGGTGAACAAGTCCGAAGCGCTGAAAATAGGCGAGAAAATCTCGGACGTGGAGCATAAGATGCTGACGCTCAAAATCGAATCCATGAGCGACATCCTGGGCAGCCTCACCGCCGATCAGCATCGCAAGCTGATGGACCTCCAGGCCGAGATGATGGAAAAGCGCAAGGCCTGGCGCGAAGAGTTCAAGGATTGGAAGGGCCCCAAGGGCAAGCACGACGGCGAAGGCCGCGGGGATCGCGACTCCGACAAGGATTGACGCGAGCCGAAAGGAAGGCGGACCCGGTCCGCCTTTCCCGTCGCGTCGCCGCATGCCGGCCCACGCGGGTTTGTCGGCCGCATGCGGGTTCGGCTATCTTTTCCAGCATGCAAAACCCGCTCGCCGCATTCGCAGTCCTGGTCCTGTTGGCTTCGGCCCAGGGTAACGCGCAAGTTACCCAACCCGCAACGGCGCCCGCTCCGGCTTCCGCCGCCACTGCCCCGGCCGCCGCCGCTCCCGCCCTGCACCTCTTCCTCGGTCCCGACAGCAACGCCTGCGGCATCACGCCGCTGCCCAAGGCCCGCAAGGCCGGGCTCATCGTATGGCTGCACGGGGGCATGCGCAGCCAGAACCGCGGCAAAGGCCTCGAGGCCCATCGCGCCTTGCTCGACTTCGTCAGGCCCGGCGCCTATTACCTGTGCAGCCCGTCCGCCTTCGGCGGCGAAGAATGGCTTACGCCCCAGGGCCTGGCGCATATCGACGCGCTCATCGACTACATGCTTGCGCACTATCCCATCGACGCGAAGGACATCAACATGGTGGGCGTCTCGGACGGAAGCCTGGGCGTCATCGCCTATACGCTCCAGGGCAAGCGCGAACTGCACAGGCGCATGCTCATCTCCAGCTTTCCGCAGCTCGTGGTCCCGCCGGAATCCCTACCGGGCCAGGCGCGCTTCGCGACCGGCACTTGGGACTTTTTCCAGGGCGGTCACGATCGATTGTTCCCCGCCGATCAGGCGGTGCCGTATCTCCAGCAATGGGAGAAAACCTATCCCAACGCCCACCTGCATTATTTCCCCGACGGCGAACATGACTATTCCTATTACGCGGCCAATGCGCTGGACGAACTGAAAAGCGTGTTTTCGCAGGAAAAGGGGCGGAAGGCGGCGGCGGGCAAAACCATAAAAGCCCAAGCCATACAAAACTCCGCGCAGAAAAACTAGCATTTACAATAAAATTAGGGCATACTGGAAGCATGAAACCGGCAATGTGGATAAGTGGAATGGTTTGCCTGTGGGCCGCCGCTTCGGCCATGGCCTCCGGAAACGCCGCGCCCGTCATCAAGCAAACCGTCATCGCCCCCGCCAAAGCCGTCAAAGCCAAGTCGGTCGTGGAGTCGGGTAACACGCAAGTTACCCCCGAAACCATCCCCGCCCTCGGCGACGCCTTCATCGCCCAGAACGAACTGCGCATCTTCCTCAACCGTCCGGCCGCCATCTCCGTGTTCAACGCGCGCGGCCAAATGGTCTTCCATCTCGACTCCCACCGCGCCTGGGAAAGCGTGCCGCTGTCCGGCGTCACCACCGGCTTCCTGTACCTCACCGTGCGCGAAGGCCAGGTCGAGTCGACGAAGAAGTTCGTCTACACCGGCAAATAAGCGTTCCGTGAGAGCATAAAAAAAGCGGGCCGCAAGCCCGCTTTTTTATTTGGCGCCGGTCCGCAGCGGAGGCTGCGCCCATCGCATCCCGAGCGGCTCCGGAGTCCGGAGGCCCGTCGGGTCATTTCTTCTTGAACAGATCCGACAGCGCGCCCAGATCCCCGTTACCGCCGCCGGCGGCTTTCTGGTTTTCTTCCTTGATGCGCTTGAACACTTCTTCGCGGTGGATGGAAATCTCTTTCGGCGCTTCGATGCCGATTTTGATGTTCTTCCCGTCCATATCCACGATCGTGATGCAGATGTTCTCGTTGATGCGGATGGATTCGCCCACCTTGCGTGTGAGGATCAGCATTACGGTATGATCCGTTCCCGCAACGAGTATGCGTCGTTCTCGATGATGATTTGCTTGCCCACGCGCTCGCGGATGTTGATGAAGATGGGGCCCATCAGGTTGGCGGTGGATTCCACCAACGGGTTGCGCAGGGTCACGATGACGTAGAGCAGCAGATCCTTGGGATCGACGATGTTGAGGCCCGCGAAGTCTTCCTTCTTGAGCTTGGGTTGGTAATCGGGGCGGAAGGCGAGCGGGTTGATGATCGCGAAGCGGATGCTGTTGCCGTCCACGCATTCCATCCAATGGAAAGGCTGATGCTCCGGCACCGACATGATGATGAACTTGTGGGCGTTCTCGAAACCGGGAAGGCCGGCCGGGAAATGGATGACCTGATCCTCGGTCCAGGGAACGCCGGTGGGAGTGGTTTGGGTTGTGGGTTTCATGCCGATGCGTATTCCTTCCGAGACACTCATTATCCTTCCCTGGCTGCGACTGAAGCAAGCCCGACTACTTGAGGAGATCGAGCACGCGCTGGGGCGCCTGGTTGGCCTGCGCCAACATCGAGGTCGCGCTTTGCACCAGGATCTGGTTGCGCGTGAATTCCGTCATTTCCGATGCGAAGTCCACGTCGCGGATGGCCGATTCCGCCGAGGTCATATTGGTGTCCTGGATTTCCAGGTTGTTGACCGCGTGATCGAGGCGATTGGTCACCGCGCCCAGGCTGGAGCGCACCGTGCTCACCGAGCGGATGGCTCCGTCGACGGCCTGGATGGCGGAGAAAGCCGCATCGCGGGTGGTGAGAGAGGTCGTAGTCATGGCCATGCCCAAGGCGCCCAAGGTGATGGGCTGGATGTTCACGGCCAAGGTATCGATGGTGCCCAGGGAATTGCCGCCGTTGAAGTTCGCGCCGATGTGCAATATGGAATTGGCTCCGCCCATCGCGCCGAAAGAGCCGGGGCCGCCGTCCAACAGGGTCATGCCGTTGTACTGCGTGCTCAAAGCGATGCGCTGGATTTCCGCCATCAGCGATTGGAATTCCTGATCCGCGTAGCCGCGTTCCACCGTGGAGAAGGTGTCGTTGTCCGATTGGATGGCGAGCTCGCGCATGCGCTGCAGGATGTTGGAGACTTCGTTGCACGCGCCTTCGGCGATGTTCATCAGCGCCATGCCGTCGTTGGCGTTGCGGATGGCGACCGCGGTGCCGCGCACCTGGGTGCGGATTTTTTCGGACACGGAGAGGCCGGCCACGTCGTCGGAGGCGCGGTTGATGCGCAGGCCCGTGGAAAGGCGTTCCAGCGAGGCCGCGAGCGCGTTGTTGTTCGCGTTCAGCGACGCTGAGGTGATCATCGCCGTGATGTTATGGTTGATTCTGGTCATGCGACCCTCCGTGGGCTTTGGCGTCGGCCGCCAATCCCTGGCGGTCCTCAATCTGCTTCTCAAAAAGCAAACGAGGTGCCAACTCCGCGAAAGGCCCCCAAGGCGCAAATCCGGCAAGAAAGCGCAGCAACCCATAAAGCGCGAAAGACCCCAAGGCATTTTCTGCCGCGGGTGGGGAGCAAGTAGGGAAGAAGAAGGCCGGGAAAAGTTGCAGGAAAACTTAAAGCGTTACGAAGAGCGCATTGCCCTTGCGGTTCACTTGCAGCAGGATCTTGTTGCCCTTGCTGGCCTGCGCCATGGACGCGCGGAAGCCCTCCAGGTTCAGCACCGCGATGCGGTTGATCTCGGTGATGACGTCGCCCTCGCGCAGATGCGCGCGCGCCGCGCGGCTGTCGGCCTCCACGGAAAGGATCACGACGCCGCGGGTGAGGCTTTTCTCGATGCCGAAGCGTTCCTTGATCTCCTTGTTCAGGCCCGCCACCTGCAGTCCCACCGTCGCGGGCTCGCCGTCTTCGTCGCCGCCGCGGATCGAAGCCAGGCGTTTCTCGTCGCGCTTGGCGATGCGCGCCTTGAAGGTCAGGGTGATGCCGTCGCGGATGACCCAGACGTCCACGGTCTTGTTGGGCAGGAGCAGGGCGATTTGGTTGAGCAGATCGTTGGCGTCCTTCACTTCCAGATCGCCCACCTTGGTGATGACGTCGCCGCGCTTGATCCCGGCCTTTTCCGCGGGGCTGCCCGGCACCACGCCGCCCACCATCGCTCCATGCACCATGCCGTCGCCATGCTCTCCCAGCTTCAAGGCCTCGGCCTGATCGGGGTCCAGCGGTTGGATGGAAACGCCCAGCCATCCGCGCGTCACTTCGCCATCGCGGATCAAATCCTGGGTGATCTTCTTGGCCATGTCGATGGGGATGGCGAAGCCGATGCCCTGGTAGCCGCCGCTGCGCGAGAAGATGGCGGTGTTGATGCCGATCAATTCCCCCGACAGGTTCATGAGCGCGCCGCCGGAATTGCCGGGGTTGATGGCGGCGTCGGTTTGCAAAAAGTTTTCGTAGCTGTTGATGCCCGTGTTCTTGCGGCCCTTGGCGGAGATGATGCCGGTGGTGACGGTATGCGAGAGGCCGTAGGGATTGCCCACCGCGATCACCCATTCGCCGATGCGCAGCTTTTCGGAGCTGCCGAGCGGGATGGTGGGCAGCAGCTTCTTGGCCTTGATCTTGATGACCGCCATGTCCGAGGGTTTGTCGGTGCCGACGATGGAAGCCACGTATTCGGTCTCGTCCAGCAATTGCACCTTGATCACGTCCGCGCCGTCGATGACGTGGTTGTTGGTGAGGATGTATCCCGAAGGGCTGATGATGACGCCGGAGCCGAGGCCGGTCTCCTTGTGGGAATGCGGGTTGGCTTTTTTTCCGCCGGGCTGATTGAAGAAATATTGGAACGGGCCGTTGTCGAGGAAGTCGTCGTAAGGCGATCCGCTTTCGGGCGAACCGATGTTGCGTTCGCTGTAGACGCTGACCACGGCGGGGATGGCTTTCTCGGCCACGTCGGCGAAGACTTGCTGGAAGTCGTGCAGGCCGGCAGGCAGGCGGGGCTTGGCGGAGGGCGGCAGCGAGTCGAACACGATGTCCTCGCCGCGATGCGGCGTCGCGTCCTGCGCGTCCGGCCCGGCGGAATCCGGGGATGCCGAGTCGGTTTGATCGCCGCGCTGGGGCAGGCCGTCGCGGAAGCCGGAAGGTTTTTTGCCGGAAGCGCGCTCGAGGCGGCATCCGCTCAAAGCGGCCGCGGCTATCGCCAGCATGGCCAGGATGGCCGGGGCGGACGGGACGGATGGGAAACGCGTGCGTGACGTCACTCGCATGTTACCGGCAGCCGGCTCAAGCCGGGCCTTTGGCCACTCCGCCGGAGACGATGAAGGCCAGCAGCTTGGCGCTGTCCACGTGGGCCAGCGGCGCGATGCGATCCCGCGGGACCAGCATCAGGTAGCCGCCCATGTTGTACGACTGCGGCATGTAGACGGCCACGCGATCGCCCGCTTCGGGCAACAGCTCCAGGGTGTCCGAGGTGACGAAGCCCAGCATCTTGATGTCGGATGCCGCCGCGCTTTCCTGCGCGGGCAAATGGCCCAGGGGATGGCCCATGCTCACCATCACGGGCCGGTTGAACATCTTCTTCTCGCCCACGAAGGCGCCGATCAGATCCTTGATGGAGAAGTAGAGCAGTTTGACCACGGGCAGGCGCGTCAGCACGCGCTCCATGTAGTTGAAGAGGCGTTCGAAGAAAATGTTCGAGGCCAGGAACCCGACCCCGATGATGAAGAGAATGGTGAGCGCGAAGCCCAGGCCGGGAATGGGGATGCCGAGCAATCCGTCGATGCGCGTGAATACGGTGAAGATCACCCAGCCGGTCACCAGCATCGGCGCCAGGATCAGGATGCCCTTCAGGAAGTTGGTGAAAATCTTTTGCATGATGCGCGCGTCCGCTCAGGCGATGACGCGTACGCCTCCGCCTTCGCCGACCAGCACCGTCGACTTCGGCGCATAGCGCAGGAACAGGCCGTGCCCGACCACGCCGGGAAGCCCGTCCAGGGCGGCGTCCAGGGCTTTCCAATCCGGCCCGGCGCCCCCTTTCGCATCATTCGCGAAGGTCGCGTCGAGGATCAGGTTGCCGTGATCGGTGACGACGGGGCCGTCCTTGCCGCCCGAGGCCATGCGCAGCGCGGTCTTGCCGCCCAAGGCCGCGATGCCCCGTCCCGCCAATTGCACCGCCTCCGGCAGCACTTCCACGGGCACGGGGAATTTCAATCCCAGCTTATTCACGAGCTTACCGCCGTCCACGATCACCAGGAAACGGTCGCAGCCTTCGGCGAGCAGCTTCTCGCCCACCATGGCGGCTCCGCGGCCCTTGATGAGCCCCTTGTCGGGCGCAACCTCGTCGGCGCCGTCCACGTAGAGATCCAGGCGCGCCACCTGATCGACGGAAAGCAGCGGAATGCCTTCGGCGCGCGCCAGCAGGGAGCAGGCGAAGGAACTGGAAACGCAGCGTATGGAAAGCTTTTCATCGCGGATGCGGCGGGCCACTTCGCGCACGAAGTGGGTGGCGGTGGATCCGGTGCCCAATCCCACCACCATGCCGTCCTGAACTTGTTTCGCCGCTTCCAGGCCCACGCGCTGCTTATCGTCCACGGTTTCTTTCCGAAAAGAGGTAAACGCAAAATCTAGACTTTTTTCCGGATCCGATTCCGGCAGCTCGGGAGCCCGTCCCGCAAATGCGGAATTAAGGTCAAATCATGGATAAATAAATGGCCCGTTGTTTCCGCTTGCTTGAAATCATTTCTCAATAACTTATTTTGAGTGTCCCTCGAGTGGTGTCCGTTGCGCGGGTAATAACGGCCCATTCAACTCAGCCAGGAAGGTGGGTCGCTATCCACCTTCCTGGCTCCTCGGAAACCGGGTTCGTATAAAAGAGTTCTATCGGTGCAACGGACCTTTCTCTTCATAATCGCGTTGTGTCTGTGCGTCGTACGCGGCCTCGGCGCCTTCGGCATGCTGGGACACCAAGCCATCGCCGCGGCCGCGCAGGACATGCTCTCGCCCGGAGCCCGCGCGGCTTTGTCCGGCTTCGCTCCCGCCGATGCCGATCTCGCCTCCATCTCGACTCGGGCCGACGATATCAAGGGCGCCCGTCCGGAAACGCGCAAATGGCATTTCATCGATATCGAGATCACGCAAGCGCACTATGATCCGGCCAAGGCGGATACGCCCAACGTGGCGGCCGCGTTGCAACAAGAGATCGCGTTGTTGTCGGACGCGCATGCGCCCGCGGCGGCGCGCGAAGAGGCGCTCAAGTGGGTGGTGCATCTGGTGGGGGATGCGCATCAGCCTTTGCATGCCGCGGACAACCATGATCACGGCGGCAATCTGCAGAAGGTGCGCCTGGACGGCCGCGTGCGCAATCTGCACGAGGTGTGGGATTTCGTTCTGCTGGAACGGACGGGCGTTTCCCTGGACGGCCTGAAGGCCAGGCTGGAGGCGGACATCGCCGCGGATCCCGGTTTCATCCCCCGTAACGCGCAAGGTACGGTGGCGGCATGGCTGGACCAAACCCACGCCAAGGCGATGGATTGCTATCGCATGGACGGCCGGCAGATGGACAAGGATGCGGTGGCGGAGCTCGATCCCGGTTACGCCGATCGTTCAACGTCGGTGGTGCTGAAGCAATTGGAACTCGCGGCCGTGCGCCTGGCTTGGACCTTGAACCGGGCCCTGGACCCGGCCCATCCGGGGCTGCCGTTGCTTCCGCGCCCCGATTCCGCCGCGCCGCATCCGCCCGCCGCCCATGCCGTCTCCGATCGCGCACCCGAGGCCGCCGCTGCGCCGTCTTCAGCCTCCGCCGTCGCGCCCATTGCCGCCGGGCGCTACGCCTGGAGCTTGACCTCGAACGCGTATCATTACGCCGATTGCGCCGACGTGGCGCGCATCAAGCCGGAAAACCTCCGCACCGGCGACGCGCCTCCGCCCGGCCGCCATTTGCATGCCGGTTGCCCCAAGCATAGTCAGCGATAGTTCAAATCCGTGTTTCACGCGGGGTCCGCGGCCCGCGCCCTGGTATTTTATCCGGGCCCGAATCGCCGCGCAAAGCGCTGCTGCCGGCGATCCGACCGCGAAATCCGGCGATGGCGCGGAAGCCCGATGGATTGGGCTTTTTGGGGCGGACCGGAAGTGGAAAAGCCCGCATGCATGGCCCTAT
>Ga0207152_1097_pt1 | contig 18718 bp, 12 predicted proteins | sample Alteio_BWMinHeat_30_FD_153590 | JGI IMG/M metagenome (GOLD analysis project Ga0207152, IMG submission 153590) | Enriched cells from forest soil in Barre Woods Harvard Forest LTER site, Petersham, Massachusetts, United States -... | ecosystem: Environmental > Terrestrial > Soil > Temperate forest >... | reverse complement strand
AGCCACAAAGAGAAAAAATCATATCCTATATTTTCACCGACACTGAGATGCAGAGTTTCTTTAGAAAAAATCTGGGGGTCGGGTAATCCGATTAATAGAGATTCAGCGTCAGAAATTACTATAAGATTTTCTTTTGATTGAGTAAGTTTTTCGAGTGCTTCCAGAATTTGTGCATCATTTTCAGCCATGGCCGTCTTTTTCCGAAGTTCTTGTTTGACTGTCGATTGCTGAGCGACCTGTGAAAAGAGTACAAGAGCATCTTCGCCTAGAAGTTTTGCAAGGTCGTCGAATGCACGCTCTGCCCCTTTCGCTTCGTCAAAAACAAGAAGTATGTACTTCTTTGCAGTTAAAAAAAGATGGGCAAATACAAGTGTGTCCAATGACGCAGGTAGGTTAGAAAGGACGAATGCATTATCCTCGCTGATCGCACTATGAAGTCGAGCAGTTGCAGGGATAGAATCAACAATATGAGAGAGAGTTTTAAATAAAGGCGTCATAAAAATTTAAAAAATACAAAACGCCCATATGGCTCGAAGAAGAAAAATCTCCTGCGAGCCTCGGGTTATAAGCATTAACAGATTTAATTAACAGTAAAATCCTCGGAGGGATTGGGGTGCAGTGACGTTCCGTGCTGATTGGCCTCTATTGAATTCTGATTCTCATCATGGTACTCAAGCGATCCATCCAGCCTTGTTCGAAGATCATAATAGAATGTTGTTATAAAAGCAGGCGAAAACGAGGCAAAAATAAGCGTCGATACAACCGTAATTAACTCCCATTTAAAAATATTGCTATGAAGTTCACCAAATAATGCTCTGATATTGGTGTTTCCGGAGCGGATGTATTCAATTAGTAATGGAGTATTAAAAGAAAAAATCAATGATAAGGGGAAACGTATGATCATACCGGTAATCCCGATCAGCAACGAACAAATAATATATATTCCTACAATTCGCCAAAAATTATCTTTCGAAAGTTCTAGACTTCTTTTAATTCCTTCGAAAGGCCCAAGCTCTTCGCTTACCATCGCGACAGGAGAGAACATTACTCGAACGATGGCATAACAAAGAATTATTAATGATACTAGAATTCCAATTACAGCAAACACTTTAGAAATTGCTAATGATATGCCAATTACTAATCCCATTCCAAAGAGCATAGCAAATCCGACAGTGATAGATTGGGCGATAAGCTTCCACATCGTTTGTTTCAGTGAAACTCTGAGAATTGGAGGTATATCAAGAGGACGTTCCTCAAATGCCCTGCTAGCGAGATCATAGTGAGCTGCTGCTGATCCAATAATACCGAGCAGTAATAGTATAAATCCTACAGTCAGTAGGATGATCGCAGCTAACATTTTATCGAGGAGAGAGCTCCAAATTGTTTTGACACTATTTTTGGAAACAATTTTAGAAATACTGTCAAGTTGCGTGACGAGAGCAGTGCGTGATGTTTCATCGGGATACTGAGCTTTTAATGCTTCTTTGGCACTATCGATGACATTGTAGATATCAGGATACTCAAGCCTGGTCAGAGAATATGAGTTCGTTTTACCATTACTTGTGAGAATGTAATCCCTGAATAAATGTGGAGCCTCCGAAGATATATTGGAAAAATTTTGGAAAAATTCTTCTGTACTATTCAGTAATTCATTTATACCAACTTGAAGAATAATTATACCCCCGCCACAGAATATTATTATTATTAATGCCGCACGCCAATATGTGTGCTTGATGATCTGAATCGTCTCGTCAATTATTCCGCCGAGATTAAGTGGACGCGATGGAATCATTTCTTAAATTCTGAATAAAAAAATTAAGTATGGAGAATGCTTTTTATGGAACTACAGTTCTCGAAGACAAACTATAGTGCGTTTATAAATTCTTCTTCGCTCAAAACGATAACTCCGAGTTCGTTTGCTTTATCAAGTTTGGAACCTGCTTCCGAGCCAGCAACTACATAATCTGTTTTCTTGCTAACGGACCCGGTCGACTTCCCACCACGCTCTTCGATCTTCTCTTTGGCTTCATCACGAGTCATTGAAGTGAGTGTCCCGGTCAAAACGAAGGTCTTGTCCTTAAAGAATGTTGACGCAATTAGTTTTCGCTCTATTCTTTTGCCGCCAAAAGAGAGTTTGGCTTTGTGAAGTCGGTCAAGAATAGGCTTAATCTTTGAATTTCTAAAGTATTGATAAACGCTCAATGCGATCTCAGGGCCAACACCTTCGACTGCATCGATCTCTTCGATTGATGCATCACTAATAGCATCTATCGAGCCTAATGCACGTATCAATAATTTTGCAATGTTTGTTCCAACGTGCCGAATACCTAGCGCGAAAAGGAGTCTATCAGGAGGCTGTGACTTGCTTTTATTTATTCCTGTAAAAAGATTTTCTAATTTTTTTTCACCCATCCGTTCAAGGGCCAGGAGTACATCTTTCTTATGCTCTAGATCGTAAATTTCATCTATGGTTCGAAGTAAACCGGCGGCGACGAATTGCTCAACCGATTGTTCGCCAAGTCCCGCGATATCCATCGCACCACGCGAAGCAAAGTGGGTGATCCGTGCAACAACCTGTGGCGGACATTCGGGATTTTCACAGTACCAGTTCACTTCTCCTTCCGGACGTATAAGTATGGACCCACAGGCAGGACATGATTTCGGATAATGAAAAGGTCTTGCATTCTTGGGACGTTTTGTGCTATCGACTCCGGCGACTTTCGGAATCACATCCCCTCCACGCTCGATAATGACCGTATCACCAATTCTGAAATCTTTGCGTTCGATCTCATCCGCATTATGAAGGGTCGCTCGTCGGATGGTAATTCCGGTTAAGGGAACAGGCTTGAGCTCAGCAACCGGAGTGATAGTGCCCATTCTTCCGACTTGGAGTGTTATGCCTTCTAAAATCGTCTTTGCTTGGCGCGCTTCAAACTTATATGCAATTGCCCAGCGAGGAGATTTTGCGACGCTTCCAAGTTCATTTTGTTCTGCGAGAGAGTTTACTTTTACTACAACACCGTCTATTTCAAATGGAAGCGTCTCGCGCTTCTCTTGCCACTCCATTGCAAATGTCATTACTTCATCTATTGTCTTGACCTGCTTCGTATAAACGGAGATAGGAAATCCGATCTCTTTCAGAAAATCAAGTCGGGAAGTTTGAGTAGGAAGATTGAGTTCGTCTTTGCCAATAAATTGTAGTTGGTATGCAGTAAAATGGAGCGGACGTTTCGCTACTTCTTTTGGGTCAAGTGTTTTTAACGTACCTGCAGTTGAGTTACGTGGATTAGCAAAAGGAGCATCGCCAAGTTCTTCACGCTCTGCATTCATCTTGCGAAAACCTTCCAGATTCATAAATATCTCACCGCGGACTTCAAATCTCAGGTGAGAATATTTTTTTGCGTCGCGAAGTATAAGAGGAATTGAACGAATAGTTCTGATATTGGGGGTAACATCATCCCCGGTAACACCGTCTCCCCGTGTTGCGCCGCGAATGAGTTTTCCGTGATCGTACGTCAACGACATAGCAACTCCATCAAGTTTTAACTCACATGTGTATCCTTCTTTAGGAGGATGACCAAGCACATCTCTTATTCGTCGTTCAAATTCCAATACTTCATCTCTACTGTACGTGTTCGCAAGTGAAAGCATTGGCACGGAATGTTGTGCAGGAGGAAACAGTTTTGTCGGTTCACCGGAAACTCTAGCGGAGGGAGAATCGGCAGAAATAAATATAGGATTTGCTGCTTCCAGATCCTGGAGTTCTTTCATAAGCGCATCGTATTCTCGGTCGCTGATAGTTGGCATAGCAAGAACATGATACCTGTAATCATGATCATTGATCTCTTTTCGAAGAGTCTCAATTCGCTGGCGAATAGATTCCTTTCCCTTCATAGAATACTACCGAGGTAATTTTGGCTTTGCATGAGGAATAGGCGTTGTAATAAGTGGAGGCTTTGGATTTTTTTTATTTGAACGCTTAGATTTTGAGTTAGGAGGCGTTTCTGTAGTTTTCTTTTGGGATTCTCCGTTTGGTGCAAGGCTAATTTTGCCTCGTTCAAGGACAACATTCCGTACAACAATATTCGAGCCCGGGATTGTAGGTAAGTTAGCAATTGCTTTACCATCGAGTGTCATGGAAACTGCTTTTTGATTGCCAAGGAAAATAAAATATTTGTCTTTGGCGGAAAATCTTTTCATCTCTCCCTTTCCAAGCTTGCCGCGAAATCCCTTTCCAATATCAGGTGAAACTGAAATCCACACAGAATCTTTTGCACTTATAGTGAATATCAATGAATCGCCGAAGGCAACCGGTGTAACAATACCGGTATCTTTTTTTGGAGCAGGCCGTGCTTTTTGTTCTGGTTGTTTGATCGTTTTATGTTCTGGCTCTATAGTAGCGGTAGGTGGACTTGTTTTCGTCGTAAATAGGGAGTAGACGATAATTGCAGTAATAAGGATGAGAAGCCCGACGACGGTTTTTGTAGCACGTGACATTCCAGAGCGCATTTCCTCGTTACCTCCATCGGATTCATGGGGGCTAAAGGATTCTTGCAGAGTTTCCTCTTCTAATTTTCTTGCCCGCCTGCTTTCTCGGATAGGTAACGACTCTTCTTGCGCAATCGGCGGGATTGAAACTGGCAAATCAGACGGCTGATCTCTTTTACGTGTAATGATCCTTGGCTGATGTTCTCTCTGCTCTGTTATTCCTAAACGCTCTTTTCTCACCTGATCTGCTTCTTGCCAGAGATCGCGTGCGGTGATTTCTTCTACAGCATCTTTCACACCTTCTTCGACCTTTTTGAATGCTGATTCTGTGGTCTTTACTGCTGTTTTTGTTACCTTTTTCGCCATTTCCGGAACAGCATAAACGGCAGAAGAAATAATACCATCGCGCTCTGCTTGCGATGGAGCTTGCAATGTTTCAAGTTTAATATTCAGAAATTTGGCGTATTCGGTAAGGAATGCCTTTCGGTACGGACCCGGTGGAAGGGGACTAAGATCACCCGCTTCCATACTTTCAATAAAAAGAGAATTTATGCGCAGTCGTTCTGCTACATCTGCGATGCTTATACCACGAGCTTCCCGAGCCTGTCGTAATATCTGTCCCGTTTCCGGCGTAAGTATTTCATCTATTGTTCGAGCCACTACAATGTCATTGGTTATGAGATAATTGAGGGCAATAGTTCAACGTTAAACTACTATTAGTTGGTTCGAAAAGCATGGATAGTAAGGCTATTGCGGTACAGGTATATTTGCCATCATATCGCGCATTTGCTTGGAAACTTTGCCCTTCGATAGTTTCTTCATCATCTTTTGCATTTCGGTAAATTGTTTGATAAGGCGGTTGATCTCGACGACCGTTGTGCCTGAACCTTTCGCAATTCGCTCTCGCCTGGAAGCATTAAGTACTTGTGGAAAACGACGCTCATCTTTTGTCATTGAAGTAATAATAGCCTCAATGCTGGTGAACGAACTATCATTAATATTGGCATCCCTTAAAGCATTTGCATTTACCCCTGGTATATAGCCTATCAAGTCTTTTAGCGATCCCATCTTCTTTATTTGCTGAAGCTGTTCACGGAAATCATCGAGCGTGAATTCATTCTTGCGAAGTTTTTCCTCGACTTCACGAGCCGATTCTTCAGATATCTGCGCTTGTGCTTTTTCGACAAGCGTAACAATATCGCCCATGCCAAGAATGCGGGAAGCCATACGGTCGGGATAGAAAACTTCGAGTGCGTCGAGTTTTTCTCCTGTTGAAATAAATTTAATTGGCTCTTCTACAACAGAGCGAATCGAAAGCGCAGCTCCACCACGCGCATCGCCATCGAGCTTAGTAAGCACGACTCCATCAAATTTTAAACGGTCATGAAATGCTTTTGCAGTATTTACAGCATCCTGACCGGTCATTGCGTCGCAGACAAAGAGAATCTCATGCGGCTTCACACTCGATTTAATATCAGCGACTTCCCTCATCATCACTTCGTCAATTGAAAGACGACCGGCAGTATCAATGATGACAACATCAAAACCTTTTGTACGAGCTTCCCGGACTCCTTGTTCGGCGATCTTCACCGCATTGTTATCATTCGGAATCGTGAAGACCGGTACGTCGATCTGTGAACCGAGCAACTGTAATTGTTCGATAGCGGCGGGACGGTAAATATCGGCGGCGACCAGGTATGCTTTTTTATTCTTTCCTTTAAGAAGATTTGCAAGTTTTGCAGTAAAAGTAGTTTTACCCGAACCCTGGAGGCCGCAGACCATAATAATAGTCGGAAGTTCAGCAGCAAAATGAATATCCTCGGCAGGACCTCCCATTATCTGGACCAGTTCATCGTAAAGGATTTTGATGAATTGTTGCTCTGGATTAACAGATTTAAGGACTTCGGCACCCAAAGCTTTTACTTGAACGTCATCTACGAACTTCTTGGCAACCTTGTAGTTAACGTCGGCGTCCAATAAGGCTCGACGTACCTCTCGCACGGCCTCGTTAACATTTGATTCGTTCAGACGGGCCTGACCGCGTATCTTTTTGTATAATCCTTCAAATTTTGAACTAAGATCTTCGAACATGCTTAATTTTCCTTAATTTTAGCATGGTTCCAACATATTCGTAGATTGCTTTGTGCCCTTTATACGCTCAGGATGATTCTCACTTATCAAAATAAGATTATCGAGTATCCTTTTTGCCGCCGTAAGTGTTATAAATTTATGAAATATCAAGTTGTCATCGAATCTTCAGAATCGGCAGTTGTCAAGACCACCTACCTTATTAAAGAATTCACTTATCATTTTCTGGCAATCGCCTTCGATCCGATTGACCGTACAGATAAAAAAAAGAAGGACACTCTCCGGAAATATACGTTCACATCCTCGACCCTCGCACCCCCTTTCGCACGCGATGATATAAGAAGGTATAGGGTGATCCGCCAGAAATTTCACGGCGAAGATGATATTAATATAGTTATTGAAGCAACTTCTTTGCAGGAAGCCTGCGATAAATTCGCAACGCCCTATAATGATGTTTTCGAAGTTGTAGAAGAAATCCAGCATCCAAAATTTACTCCTGCTCCTACTGCAACCCAACTTCGCAAAGCGCGTGAGAAGGCAGCGGAGGGATAAGCCACTAGCCATCAATCCCATACTGCCGCAACTTTTGGATCACAAACGTGTTCCATAATTATCATTTATCTCCTAAAAAATATGAAATATATTTTTTTGCTATTTTACGGGTTATTTCCTGTAGGATTAATTTATGCCCAACCTCAAATAGATTCAGTTCAAATAGTTTTCCAGGATATAGAATTGCACTTTCATAGCGAAGTGAACTATGGAGGTGGTAGTAGCACTCAATATTCTGATGATACTATTTTAAGCAATGGAATTATTCGATTATCGCCTGTTTTGAAGGATTCAATGTCATCTGGTACGCTATTCCTAAGTTCAAAATCTGATCCAAGCGCCGACGGTTGGACTACAACGACAATGTATGACTCTGTTAGTAATGTTGTAGATTCTTTTTATTACTACGACTTTGAACCCTGGAACGGCGGTATATATGGGAATCATTCACATAAAATGATACATTTTGTTCATTCTGAAATGTCTATTTCTCCGAATACACGGGAGATAAATTTGGATTCTTCAGGACTTAAAAACGGTAATTTCTATTATCATTATGGAGGTGGTGGTAAAACCGGTTCTGGTAGTAATTATAGTTATGAAAGTCAGGATTTTATAGGAAAAATAATTCCAACTAGTCATGTTAGAATTATATTTTATAACCATGTGCCGCAATCCTCAGTCAAAATTAATGGAGCTCATGGGAGTAGTTTATGTATTTATCCCAATCCCGCTGCTATGACTTTGTCGATTGTAATGCCAGATGCAAGTGTACCCAATCCAGAAATTTTTGACATGTTAGGAAGAAAATTAATTTCTTTTGAGAACTCAACCCTCGATTTACCACTTCAGATCAATATCTCCTCTCTCCCTCCCGGCATCTACTACCTTCGTGCCGGAAATCAAATGCAGAAATTTGTGATCAAGCGATAACCATACGCCTATACGTCTATCCGCCAGTACGCCCAATCCCATTGAACCTCCCGCCCTTATAAACGTTCTATTCTGATTATATTTACCCAATAATGTCTGAGATTCCGAAAAAAGAATTAGCGAAAGCCTATACTCCACAGGAAGTGGAGAAGAAGTGGTATTCTGCTTGGGAAGCGGGGGGGCTTTTTTATGCAAACCGTCCTTCCGAGACTCCCCAGGATCCGACCGGCCGTCGTGCAATAGATAAACCGCCATTCGTTGTCATGATGCCTCCGCCGAATGTGACAGGGATTCTGCATATGGGACATGCACTCAATAATGCAATTCAAGATACCTATATCCGTTATCACCGGATGCTCGGTCATGAAGCGCTGTGGATGCCCGGTACTGATCACGCCGGTATTGCAACACAGACGAAGGTAGAGAAAAAATTAAAAGAAGAAGGGAAGACCCGGTATCATCTGGGGCGTGAGAAATTCGTTGCCGAAGTCTGGAAGTGGAAGCATGAACATAACGATTTTATAGAGAAGCAGCTTCGTGCCCTTGGCTGCGGGCCAGATTGGCGTCGCTTCACCTTCACTATGGATTCGCATTATTATAATGCCGTTATCGAAGCATTCATCCGCCTTCATAAAAAAGGATTGATTTATCGGGGGAAACGCATTATTAATTGGTCTCCGCTCGCACAATCGGCGCTTAGTGACGAAGAAGTAAATTACAAAGAGACACAAGGTAAATTATATTTCTTCCGGTATCCATTAATTGACCGGAAACTGGGTGAGCCAGAATATATCGTTATCGCAACAACACGCCCCGAGACAATGCTTGGGGATGTCGCCGTTGCGGTGAATCCAACCGATGAGCGCTATAAAAATCTTGTAGGAAGAAAATTGCGATTGCCTTTAATGGATCGGGAAATCCCGATCATTGCTGATGATTATGTCGATAAAGAATTCGGGACAGGCTGCGTGAAGATCACTCCGGCGCATGATCCGAATGATTTCGAGATCGGCATTCGGCACAATCTTCCGCAGATCAATGTGATGGATACCCAAGCTCACATTAATGAGCATGGCGGAAAATTTGCCGGACTTGACAGGTTCGTTGCACGAAAGAAAATTGTCGCAGAATTACAAGAACTTGGCCTGGTCGAAAAGATTGACGAATATACTCACTCTGTTGGCTATTCAGAACGCGGGGGCGAGATGATCGAGCCATATCTCTCAGATCAATGGTTTGTGAAAATGAAACCACTGGCCGAACCTGCATTGAAAGTTGTTGAGGATGGCCTAATAAAATTTCACCCTGAACGATGGATAAACACCTATCGTCATTGGATGACGAATATCCGCGATTGGTGTATCTCTCGCCAGCTCTGGTGGGGACAGCGCATTCCTGCTTGGTATTGTGTTGGAGATGATAGGTGTACACTCGAGTGTAAAGAACCTGTCGTACAGAGAGAAAAGCCCGATCAATGTCCGCACTGTGGATCATCACGATGGGAACAAGATCCCGATGTGCTTGATACTTGGTTTTCCTCTTGGCTTTGGCCATTTGCAACATTCGGATGGCCTGAAAATACTGAAGACTTAAAAATATTTTATCCCGGCAATCTGCTTTCCACCGGACCGGATATTATTTTCTTCTGGGTTGCGCGAATGATTATGGGTGGTATCACTTTCATGGAAGGTTATGAAAAAGCGGACGGCACGCCTCGTCAAAAAATGGAAGATCTCGTGCCATTTCGTGATGTCTACTTTCATAATATTATCCGTGATCAACTTGGGCGAAAGATGAGCAAATCGCTTGGCAATTCGCCCGATCCAGTTGATCTGGTCAATAAATATGGCACGGATGCTGTGCGCTTTACGCTTCTTTATCTTGCTCCACTTGGGCAGGACGTTCGTTTCGGAGAAGAAAGCTGCGAACAAGGTAGAAATTTTGCTAATAAATTATACAATGCTACGCGCTTTGTTTTGATGAAGCGCGATGAATATCAAGCTACTCATCCGGAGCCGAAGTTCGAGGAATCCGATACGGAGTATAACAATTCAGTAGGACGGACTTTAGTCCGTCAATCGGATGTGCTAACGGGAAAAACGGGCTTCACCATGAAACCCGCTTCCACTCTTGCTGATAAATGGATATTATCACGCGCAAATCGGACTGCACGTGAAGTAAAGAAATCTTTTGACGCCTATCTCATTAATGACGTTACAAAACTTCTCTATGATTTTATCTGGAAAGATTATTGTGATTGGTATCTGGAGATCGTAAAGCTCCAGCCGGAATCAACGCCACTTGCTGTTGAGATCTTAGAAGGTATTTTCCGCATGATTCATCCTATCATGCCCTTTGTGACAGAAGAACTCTGGCACGGCCTGACCGGCAATCCTGAGAATGTCTTTATCGGTAAAGATGATTATATTACAGCTGACGAAGGAAAGATCGATGATACGACAGAGGAAGAATTTGAATTCATTCAACGCATTATCGAAGCAGCAAGACTCCTGCGTGCTAATGCTAAACTTGCTCCAAATAAATCGGCGGAATTTATTATTCGGTTGAAAGTGGATGATGATTTGAAACTTGCAGATTCTTTGAAGCATATTCTTCTGAATCTATGCAAAGCATCTTCACTTAGCATAGAAAAAGAGGGGCTTGAATTATCACCGAATGAATATTCTTCCGAATTAGTAAGCGGCAGAGCACAAGTCTTCATGAAGCAAGAACAGCTTTCTGCAGAAGAAGCAAACAAAGAAAAATTACGGATGCAAAAAGAACTTGAACGTATTACCAAGCAATACGAATCTCTCTTGCAAAAGCTAAGGGACGAGAAATTCACGAGTCGCGCACCTGAACAAATCATCATAAAAGAGAAAGAGAAACTGGAAAGCTTTCGGGTGCAAATGGAGAAACTGGAGGCTCAGGTATTATAACGAAAGAAAGTAGCTCGGGAGCCATCTCCGATAAACTCCTCGAACCCGCATGTCCTTGATACTGTTTTTCTCCCTCACAATATATCTACTACTTGCGGAAATTCACTTTTCTTCTTTCACTTTTGTCGGCTCTTTCCTGTGATAGGGGATTAGCACCTATCCCTGCTTCGCAAATAGCAACAATTTCCGGAAGCGTCCATTTTATCGGTCTCCCTAAAGATTCGGTAAAAATTCTTGCCGTCGTTCTTGTACAACCTCCGCCCCCTTACGCCACTTCGTCAATCGTCAGCGGATTGAATACTACGATCTTTCCTTATGCTCTTTCGACAACTTCATTTAGTGATACGTCTTATTCTTTCACCGTCCAGCCTGATACGACATATCATTATATTGGCGTAGCTCAGAATTTCGGAGACTTATTCAAGGATTGGAAGGTATTGGCATTTATTCACGATGACAAGGATTCAGCCGTAAGCTTTACTCTGAAACCCGGAGAGATACGAACCGGAGTTAACCTTGTCGTTCGATTCGATTCACTTCCTCGCCAGCCATTTATTAAATGAAGAACATTCTTCTCATATTTCTGGCAGCGCTAATCCTTCCCGGAATTGCTTCGGGCAAGAATGTGCTTCACGGATACGTGAAAGATACAAAAACACAGGAGCCGATTGCAGGAGCAACGATCGATGCCCTTTCTCTGGAAAAAACATCGATTCGCAAACAAATGACGAAGGTTAGTGGAGAGTTTCGAATAGATAAAGATAGCATCGCATTTCTGCATATTTCTGCGCTCGGTTTTAAGGATACAATAATTCCTGTGTTAACCGGAAACAGTCTCGTCATACTTCTGATTGAAAAACCTGTTCTTGGCGAAGATATCATTGTGACTGCGCAAAAGCACACTACTACTGTCCAGGATGTGCCAATCTCGATCAGTGTGGTCAAATCGTCCGAGATCACAAGCCGGGCGCCGGAAGCGATCGATTTTGCTTTGCGGTATATTCCCGGAGTTTCGGTTACAGAGTCGCAAGTGAACATTCGCGGATCATCAGGCTATGCCCGCTCTGTCGGCTCACGAGTATTATTTCTTCTTGATGGGATACCGTTCCTCTCCGGCGATAACGGCGATGTAAAGTTCGATGCAATGCCGATCATGAATGTTGACCGGATTGAAGTAGTGAAAGGAGCCGGTTCTGCACTCTATGGTTCGAACGCCTTGGGCGGAGTTATCAATGTTATTACTCGCGAGCCGAGCGATTCCTTGCATGGAGCGCTCAATGTGAATGCGGGAATGTATGATCAAGTGAATTATCCTGAATGGCAAATTCCTGAAGTGAAGAGAAGATTTGCTTCTATCGAAGGGGGCCTAACCGGAACGACGGGAGAAACAGGTTTGCTTGGAAGTTTTGCTCTAAGACGCAATGAAGGTTACCGCCTCGGTGATGATTCATATAAGGCTAATGGCTTTGCAAAAATTACTACTCCGTTTTCAAGCCATGATAGATTTCAAGCTAGCCTGCTTCTTGCGAATGAAAATAAGGGGGGATTTTTGTATTGGAAGGATCTGAATAATGCACTTTTCCCATCGGATTCTTTAGGTGCAGTGAATGGACGAATTCATTCCTTCAAAGGAAATATTCAATCATCATTACAAAGCATTTTAAGTGAACATTTTATTCTTACTTCCCGAGCAAGTGCTCTCTTTACGAATTTTTCTACAGACCCGACAATCCTTGGCGGCGCTCCGGGACCACATTCTAATGCTTCCAATTATTATCTTGAATTTGAAGGCAATAGCGATATTTTAGATTCTCTTTACTTAACGACAGGCGTCCTCGGGCAATATCAGTTAGTATATTCCGATTTATTCAGAAATCATCATGGAATAACCCTCGGAGCTTATGCTCAAGGAGAGTATAAGATTGCTCCGCTGATTTTTACCCTGGGAGTTCGTGGCGATGCCGTTAAAAGTGAGGATTCTGCAACGATCGGAAGTTTGTCGCCGAAGTTCGGAGCAACGTATCATGCAGGAAACGGACTCGATTTTCGTACCTCTATAGGAACCGGCTTCCGAGCGCCAACGATCGGAGAAAAATATGTTGACCAGAATTTCAGTGGATTTCAGGTAGTGCCTAATCCTTCACTTCAGCCGGAAAAAAGTTATTCCAGTGAGATCGGTGGCAGCTACCGTACCCAGAATATTTATCTTGATGGGGCAATATTTTATTCCTCATTCGATAACCTAATCGAAGCACATTTTGTCAATCAAAATGGTTCGGAAGTAATCCAATTCGAAAATCTCACAAAGGCAGAGACATTCGGCCATGAAGAGGTCATTGAATATTACCCTCTCTCTAACGACAATCTGTCGTTACGTTTGGGATATACCTATGTATTTCCGCGTGATCGGGTAACCAAGCAAATTCTGAATTTCCGTCCGCGACATCTCCTACAAGCGAGAGTCGAAGGTAAGGTAGGACCAGTGACTCTTTCATCGGATTTCCGTTACATATCGAAATATGAATCTGTCGATTCGATACTCATTCAACAAGTCCCGAATGGTGATGCGAGAGTGAATGCCTATATCTGGGATGTTCGTATTGCATATACAACGCAGGGATTATTTGCCATGCCCGTTACATTCAGCTTTCAGGTACAGAATCTTTTAAATTATTATTACGTAGAGATCGTAGGTAATCTTGCCCCGATCAGAAGTTTTTCATTTAGAGTCGAAACAACCTTTTAATGATCGATACCCACTGCCATATCCAGACGGAGCAATTCGATACCGATAGGGAAGAAGTAATAGCTAAGGCTATGTCTGCCGGCGTGTCACATTTCATTGTGCCGGCAATCGACCTGCAAAGTTTTGACGCGACAATTGTACTTGCTTCGAAACACAATAACATCTTTTGCGGGCTTGGTATTCATCCCCATAGCGCAGCCGAATGGAATAATGAGATCCGGAAAAAGATCAGTGATGAAATTGACCGGAATCCAAAAGTAGTTGCTGTAGGTGAAATAGGCTTAGATTATTATTATGATTTTTGTCCAAAAGATAAGCAGATAAGTGTTTTTCGTGCGCAGATCGAATTAGCAATAGAGAAGAAAAAGCCCATCATTATCCATACTCGCGACTCGATCGACGAAACACTCGATATTATAGAGGAGTATTATAAATATAATGATTCCGAGGGGCATTTTGGGCAATTTCATTGTTTTTCGGGTAATTCCGAGCAGATGAAGAGAGCCGTTTCTCTTGGTTTTTGTGTTAGCTATACTGGCAATATCACATTCAAAAATACGACGTTGACGGATGTTGTCCGCGAGAGTCCGGATGATAAAATACTGATCGAGACAGATTCGCCGTATTTAGCGCCTGTTCCATATAGAGGTAAACGCAATAGCCCTGAATACTTAGGGGTCGTTGCAAAAAAAATTGCAGAAATTAAAGGGAAGGATATACAAGAAATAATGACGTTGACATCAACAAACGCCAAAAAACTTTTTTTGAGAACTGCCGGAGCTGTTTTGATGCTCTTTTTATGTATTTTTTCATCCGGGAAGACGATGGCTCAAGTTGGGAGCAAGCCGCCGGATTCTGTTCTGACAAAGGAGCGCCGTGATAATGAAGAGATCGTTAAAAAGCAGCGGGATGAGTTGCTGCGAGCTCAGGAGGAGCGCCGTCGCGATTCGATCAAATCTGCGCAACAGGAACAGCAAGAGCTTATACGACAGGCGCAAGAACAAGCCCGCAAAGATTCTATCCGGGCTGTCGAGAAAATGGCTGAAGATGAGCGAGCTCGTGAAAAACTGAAAACCCCAATTGTGTGGAAGGCCATTGGCGTAGGAATTGGAGGAGGTGTCGGGAATTTATCCGGAGTAAGTCAAGCTAACCGTAGTGCACTTGCTCCTACATCGGTCTTTGCCTATTCATTTTCGATTGGTTCTGCGATAACCCGAGGGATTGATGTTAATTTCTCTTATAATTCATTCACTTTTGGTGATGATTTGACACGAGATAACTTATATAAAGAAATTCTGGGCGGAGCGCCAGTTGTAATTCGCTCTATTCCAGTTGCAAAGCATTACCTTGTCCCGACTCATGAAGATATGGGGACGAAATACCTTTCTTTCGACGTGCGTTTTGTCGTAAACCCTCGTAGTCCGGTAAAATTTTATTTGGGTTTAGGCTATGTTTATGTCACCATCACAAACACCCAGATATACCATACTGCCGACTCAGCAGGCGTTGGTATGCCTATAAATTACGGATCTGATCAAACATATCAAAGTTCTTATTCTCGGGGCGGTCTAAAAGGAGTATTTGGTGCACGGTACGATCTGGAAATCGGAGATAAATTTATTCTCACTCCTTTTGCTGAGATCGGTTCCGGGTTTCTCTTTAGCGGGCAGCCCCAAAAAGGTGGGTTCGATTTTTATGTTTTCGGTGACCCAATTGTCTACACTCACTTGAATATCGGGGCTACACTTTATTTTGGATGGTTTGGTGTCCAACGAAAGTAATGTATGACTCACGGCACTGTTATATCGTCTTTTCCTCTAGCTCCGAAGATCGATCCTGACGGAACAGATGACTTTAGTCAAAAACCTCCCGATGAATCCCTCTATAAAGAAAAACTTCACGAACTGCTTGAAGCCTGTGTCAAAAACTTAAAAAACTTCGATGAGGCAATGATAACTAAGGCACTCCGCCTCTGTTATGATGCCCATAAGAATGATAGACGCGCTTCCGGCGAACCGTATTTTATTCACCCGTTCGCAGTTTCGATGATCGTCGCTCAGGAAATCCCGCTTGATGATGTCTCAATCGCCTGTGCATTACTCCATGATGTGGTAGAGGACACGGCCTATAGTCTTGAGGAAATTCGAGAAGAATTTGGTGATGAAGTTGCAGGTATTGTCGATGGTGCAACAAAGATTTCGGATATATTCAAATCCCGGGAAATAACGCAGGCAGAATCCTATCGCAAGCTCATGCTTTCGATGGTGGACGATGTACGCGTAATGCTCATCAAATTTGCCGATCGTCTGCATAATATGAGAACGATCGAATACCTCCCGCCAGAACGTCAGCTTCGTATGGCCAAAGAGACTCTTGATATTTATGCGCCATTTGCTCACCGCTTCGGTCTTGCAAAGATCAAATGGGAGTTGGAAGATCTTTCCTTCAAAGTTCTGAACCGCGAAGCATATGATAATATCAAAAAACTTCTTGTCGAGACACGTGTAGACCGCGAAAATTACATTGCCGAAGTCGTAGCCCCAATAAAAAATGAACTGCTTAAAGAGGGCTATAAATTCGAGATCGTCGGCAGGCCAAAGCATATTTTTTCGATCTACAATAAAATGATCCGGCTAGGGAAACGAGTCGAGGATCTCTATGATCTTTTTGCAGTTCGAATTATTATCGATACACCTAATGATAATGACTGTTTCTCTGTCTACGGAATTGTTTCTTCGATCTATACGCCTGTTCCGGAGCGGTTCAAAAATTATATTTCGGTCCCAAAAAAGAACGGCTATCAATCAATTCATACGACGGTGATCGGTCCCACAGGGAAAATGGTTGAAGTGCAGATTCGCACCAAAGCTATGCATGAAATTGCCGAGAAAGGCGTTGCCGCTCACTGGAAATATAAAGAGAATATTACTAAGACCGATCCGGAGATCGAAGAATGGGTCAAATGGGTTTCCGATGTCTTTGAACAACATGGAGATGACGCACCTAAAGCTTTAATGGAAAGCTTTAAATTAAATCTTTATCAAGATGAAATTTATATTTTTACGCCTAAAGGCGATTTGAAGATATTGCCGAAAGGTTCTACCGTTGTCGATTTTGCTTTCGAGATACATACTCATGTTGGTTTGCGAACGATCGGAGCAAAAGTAAATGGAAAAATCGTCCCGCTTCATACTAAACTAGTATCTGGAAACCAGGTGGAGATCATTACTTCTAAAAACCAGACCCCAAATCCAGACTGGGAGCAATTTGTCGTTACGCATAAAGCACGTAATCTCATAAGAAAATATCTTAATGAGGAGCAGCGCTCTAAAGTGATAGAAGGCAAAGATATGCTCCAAAAACGCTTGGCAAAAGCTAAGCTGCATATCAACGATGATACGCTTGCCAGATTTGCCGGCTCTACCAATTACGGAAATATCGGGAAACTTCATCTTGCAATTGCCGATTCAAAAGTAGAAGTTGACGACATTTTTCAAAAACTTCAAGTCTGGCTGAAGCCAGGCGCTCAGGAAAAGAAAGACACTGCAGATGCGCCTGCCCCGAAAGAAGCACCGTATCTCGATATATCGCGAAAACAATCCGGCATTCTTATCCAGGGTAAGCGCGACGACCTTCTTTATAGTTATGCTAAGTGTTGTACGCCGGTCCCGGGCGATGATGTTGTGGGTATTATCACTATTGGTCACGGAGTTAAAATTCATCGCCGGAATTGTCATAATGTTTCGCAGATGCAATTGGATAATCGTAAAGAACGGCTTATCGATGTCGAGTGGCCTTCTAGCGATGAAGGTACCGATTTTCTCGTTGGCATTCGTATTTATGGTGAAGACCGTCCCGGCATGATTTCGGATCTTACTCATGTCATATCGAGCTATAACAATACTAATATTCGCTCGTTCAGTATCGATACTACCGATCAGATGTTCGATGGTAAGATGACGGTTTATGTAAAAAATACCTACCATTTGAGCCGGCTGCTTGAAAAATTACGACATGTCCGCAGTGTAACATCCGCAGAACGTTACGAAGAGTAATGCATAAAACTTCCCGAGTTCTGGCAATTGATTATGGCACGAAGCGAATTGGACTTGCACTAAGCGATGAACTCCGGATCCTTGCCCGGCCTATCGGCTACCTGGAAAATACCAATCGTCTGCAAAAAGAAATTCTTGCTATTATCGAAAAAGAAACCGTTGGCTGCGTAATCATCGGCCTGCCGAAAACACTTGCCGGATCGGATAGTGAATTCACGGCGGCAGTCCGAATCTTCGCAGAAAAACTTTTCGCTAAATTAGATGAAAAAAATATCGACTATCATTTTTATGATGAGCGTCTAACTTCTATCATGGCCAAAACTAATATAGCTGAGCAGGGATGGTCCAAATCCAAGCGTGAAGAAAAATACCGTCATGATGAAGAAGCTGCAAGAATTATTCTCCAGGAATGGCTCGACTGCCATAAAATTGCCGATAAGCCCCTATAAGTCTTTATAATACATTAATATCGTTGTGCACACCGCAGGCATTATGAAGGGGGTAATTGACCTATGCAGACAATATAATCGAACCTTAATAACCGTAGATCCCGTAAGTCTATATTTTTCATTTTAAGCGCCCATAACTGATTATAATTCAAGACTATCACTGTGCACACCACACTTTCTATCTCTTTAATGCAAGAGCCGGCTCAGTTGCCGGCTCTTGCGAACTTTAACACAACATAAATAAACGTTAAAAAGTTCCTAAATATTATATTTTTATATATTATTATTGTGCGCTACTTCAACAGCTCAATCTTCCTCGTTACAACCTCGCCGCCGCATTGTACCCTCACATAGTACATGCCAGGATTTAGCTGCTTGCTATCCAACGTAAAGTTATAGTTATTATGGTCGCTGTAATTACTGAACAGGTTCGTTACCTGTCTTCCTAATACATCGAATACCGATACA
>Ga0207152_1096_pt1 | contig 18806 bp, 15 predicted proteins | sample Alteio_BWMinHeat_30_FD_153590 | JGI IMG/M metagenome (GOLD analysis project Ga0207152, IMG submission 153590) | Enriched cells from forest soil in Barre Woods Harvard Forest LTER site, Petersham, Massachusetts, United States -... | ecosystem: Environmental > Terrestrial > Soil > Temperate forest >... | reverse complement strand
CGTGACTTGCAGGGCCGGCTTGCAGAGACGCCGGGAGTAAAGGCCGCGAGCTACTCGATGCTGCCGCTGTTGAATAACGGATTGATGGTCACGAGTTTCCACTGGCCGGGAACGCCGCAAGATCAGAACTCCGAGGCGGACATGCTCGGCGTGGGACCAAATTTTTTTGAAACGCTGCACATTCCATTTCTCAGGGGCCGCAGCTTTAATGCCTCCGACTTCACGCTGTCCGCTTCGAATAGCGGGGCGACTCCCACTTCGGCGCCGACTCCGGTGATTGTAAATCAGGCGTTCGTCGAAAAATATCTTGGCAAGGAGAATCCGCTCGGGAAGCGATTCGGGGAATCTCCGGCAGACGCAAACGACCCGGCGAATCCCGGCTACGAAATCGTCGGGGTGGTGCGCGACGCGAAATACAACAGCCTGCGGCGAGAGATTCACGCCATGATGTACACGCCGCAGAGCGCCGGGGGAGCTTCGTTTGAATTGCGCACGGCGGCCGATCCGCAGGCCATTCTTCCTGCGATACGCGAAGTCGTGGCGCAAGTGAATACAAATTTGCCGCTCTTCGACGTAAAAACGGAATCGCAGCAAATCGACCGTTTGCTGTTTCAAGAGAGGCTGGTGGCACGGCTGTCGGGCTTCTTTGGTTTGCTGGCGCTGGTGCTGGCGAGCGTGGGATTGTACGGGCTGCTTTCGTATGAAGTTTCGCGGCGCACCCGCGAAATTGGAATTCGCATGGCGCTTGGCGCGCAACCGGAAAGCGTGCTGAAGCTGGTTTTGCGGGAGGGAATTGTGCTGGCGATTGTTGGAGCCAGCGTGGGCATCGGAGTGGCGCTGGGGGTGATGCGCTACTTGAGCTCGATGCTCTTTGACGTGCACGCCAACGATCCGCTGACGATGATTGCAGTGGCGGTGCTGCTGACGATGGTGGCGCTGGCTGCTTGCTACATCCCGGCGCGGCGGGCGACATTGGTAGATCCGGTTATTGCCCTAAGGTATGAATAGCTCTTCGCACAACCGGCGGCCAAGCTTTCAGGAGAACTAGGCGGGTTCTTTAGGCCCCAAGACGCCATTCCAAATCTCAAAGTGAGTCAAGATGGGGCAGGGTGTCGCTGGTTGAGACAGTTTTGAAAACGGACAGAGCCGAAGCAAATTGATTTTCTTTTTGTTTGCAAGCGTTTACAGCGGAGATGAGGCAACGTGTTTCTTGGCATGACGTGTGCATTGTACAGAAGGAGACAGACAACGGGGTTTCCCTTAGCAGAAGATTGTTCGGTGCGCAGCAGTTGGCAGTCAGGGGAAATGGTGCACCGGCGGCGCTGTCGAAACCACACTGGCAGTCATCCATCGACTGAAGGAAGTGGTAGAGCGTCCGCCCGGAATTTCTCACTCCACCGCGAAATGCGCCGAGGGCCAGCCCCAAGAATGAGCAGCAGGTCGAGATGCTGTGTGAAGTGTGTAGACCCGAGAAGCTGTTCCAGCGGGCGAAATTCCTGCCGATACTTTTCCTGAACCTTGTACTGACAAGCTGCATCCCCTACGCGAATGCGCAGAGTTCCCAGACTACGGAACCAACCGGGAAGATTTCCGGGACGGTGCTTTCGCAAGGGGATAACCGAACGCTGAGCCAAGTGGCGCTGACGATCAAATCGCATGAGGCGGGGATATTTCGGAGCATTTTGACGGATTATGACGGCCATTTCGAAGTAGAGGGACTCCCTCCCAGCAGTTATGAAATCAAGGTAGAGGAATCGGGTTTCGATCCGGTACAAACGAAAGAAAAACTTGATGGGCCGTCCCTGAAACTGCTGCTTTACCTAAGGCCGGTGAAATGGACTCCAGCGCAGCAGGGCAAGTACACGATATCGGTGCGCGAATTGAAGATTCCCGTGAAGGCGCGGGAAGAATACCAAATGGGGATGGAGTGCCTGGGGAAGAGTGACTCGCGTGGCAGCGTCAACCACTTCACGAAAGCGATCCACGCGTTTCCCGGATTCTACGAAGCGCTGTCGCAGCTGGGAATGGCACAGATTCATCTGGGAGGTATGGAGGAGGCGCGAAAAGCGTTCCAGGCGGCGATCGACCTCAGCAAGGGAAGATTCGCGCCTGCACAATTTGGCTTCGGCTACCTGCTATTTCGGGAAGGCAAGCCCAGCGAAGCGGAGGCGATACTGCGAAGAGGGTTGGAAGTTGACGGAAATGCGCCGGAGGGCCATGTCATTTTAGGAATGGCGCTGTTGGCGCTGGACCGGCTGGACGAGGCGGAGAAAAGCGCGGAGGAAGCACTGGTGCGAAAGCCGGGATACGCCGAGGCGTATTTGGTGCGGGCGGACGTGAACGCGAAAAGGAAGAATTTCCGCGAGCAGATTCAGAATCTTGAAGCGTATTTGAAGCTGGAGCCAAAAGGGCCCGCGAGCGAGCGCGCTCACCAAGCGCGAGAAGTGGCTTTGAGAAGCATGGGGGAGACTCAGCCTCAGCACTGAGCTGCCCCGAATACAAGGTCCGCGGTCACCCTTGTAGATGATGCAAGAATCCAATAAGAAGCGTCCGCCGCAGGTCAAGCCATTCATCATGAAGGGTCGCGCGGCTACATCAGTTCTTCAACAAATGAACGGGCTACAACTCGTCTTCTACCATCTCGGATTCCATAAAAGACGCTTATTTCGTCGGCGTTCGACAAGGGCCGTTTCAAAGATCGGGTACTCTAGGCTGAACAGCTCCATCAGATTTGGGAGCTGAGCGTTTGCGCCAGAAGAAATAGGCGGGGAGGCCGAGGAGCAGAATCACAATTGCCGCGGTGAGATTTTTGAATTGGTCGGGGTCGAGGAACGCAACATAAACGGCATTGCCGACGATGGCGGCCGCGGCGATAACGAAGACGAGAGGCGTCCAAGGATATCCCGGGACGCGGTAGGGAATGGGAATGCCTTGCGAGGCGCGGCGAATGGGGAAGATGGCAGCTGCGCCGAGTCCGTAGAAAATCCAACCGATAAAGATTACGCCTTCGATCAATTTCTTAAACGAACCCAGCTCACCCGCAGAAACCAGGACACAGGACCACACGCCCAGGCCGATGATGGCGGCGGCGGGCGTTTGAAAGCGCGGATGGACTTCGGCGAGTTTCTTGAAGAAGAGATTGTCGTTGGCCATGGCGTAGAAGACGCGAGGTGCGGTGAGCAGGACACTATTGGCGGCGCTGAAGGTGGAGATGAGGATGGTGAGCGCAATGACTTTGCCGGCCCAAGGGCCGAGGACCTGGCCGACGGCGGTTGCGGCGATGGTGTCGCTGGCGGCCATGCCTGCGGGACCGAGAGCGAAGAGGTAAGCAACTACGGCGAGAAGATAGAGACCGACGAGAATCAACGAGCCGGATAGAAAGGCGCGGGGGAAATTCTTCTGTGGATCGATGACTTCACCAGCGCTGTAGGTTCCGAACTGCCAGCCTTCGTAGGCCCAGAGAACGGCGATCATGGCCAGGCCGAAATTGGACCACAATCCAAAGCCGTGCTGGGTGACGCCGAGGGCGGCGGGAATTTCGCGGGCGTGATGGCCGATGGAAAGGAGCACGGCGCTGAGAAGGATGATGATGCCGACCTTGACGAGGGTGGTCCAGTTCTGAAGGTCGGAGCTTTTGCGTGTGCCCCAAACGTTGACGGTGGTGACGATGGCGATCATGACGACGGCGATGAAGGTCTGCGACGCGGGAGAGAGCGGAATTATTTTCGCGAGGTATTCGCTGAAGACGCGTGCGAGAGCGGCCACGGAGCCGCTGGCGATAACGAGAAAGAGACACCAGCCGTAGAAAAAAGCGGAGGCACGGCCGAAGCCATCGCGGATGTAGCAATAGAGGCCGCCGGCTTCGGGATTGGAAGCGGCGAGCTCGGCGTAAGTGAGCGCGCCGAGCAATGAGAGGACACCACCGACGGTCCATACCAGTAGGGCAAGACCGACGGAGCCGTCGACCTGCCGAAGCAAGGGGCCAGGCGTTCGAAAGATGCCGGAGCCGATGACCGAGCCGACGAAGAGGAGCAGGAGATCACGGAATCGGAGAGTCCGGAGAAGTGGCGGCATATTCTATGTGCGCCGCGCCGATGGGCGCGAGCAGATGGGAGGCATCATAACCGGAGATTCATCACGGTCAATGAGAAGTTTGAGAAAAATAGAAAGGCGCGGGCATGAAAGAGAGGAGGAAGACGAGCAAGGCGCAAAAAGCCGCCCATCGGCGAGTTGAATCGAGAGGCGTTGGATCATAGATAGGCGCGATGCGAAGAAAGCGGATGCCGAAGAGCAAAACACCCCAGGCGCACCAGGTTTTCCAAGCGCCGAATGCTCCCAGAGCGATGAGAAAAATGGGAAGAAGGATAGAGCTGTAGCGATGCAGGGGCGAGCTGAGCGAACGAAGGATGTGGCCACCGTCGAGCTGGGCGGCAGGGAGGAGATTCAGGGAGGTGGCGAAGAGACCGACCCAGGCGGCGCGGCCGATGGGGTCGATCAGGAGAGAACCGGGGGAGACGCCGGGACGGAGGACGGCGGCGAAAAGACGAAGGAGCAATGGCATGCCGAAGACGATGTCGGTATTTGTATTGGTTGTGTCTGCGAGACCGGGGACGATCTTGGCGTGGAGAACACCGTAGGCGAGTGCGGGAATCGCGAGAACGAAACCAGCGAAGGGGCCGGAAGCGCCGACATCGAAAAGGGCGCGAGCAGTTCGAATCGGAGAACGGATGAGGATGAAGGCGCCGAAAGTGCCGATGAGCGAGGGGAAGGGAATGAAGAAGGGATAAGTAGCGCGGATGTGGTGATAGCGGCAGGCGAAGAAATGGCCGAGTTCGTGGGCCAGAAGGATGGTGAGCAAGGTGAGTGCGAAGGGAAGTCCGGCGGCAAGGCTGGCAGGATGTTGGTAGAAGAGTTTGAAGGCGCGGAAATATTCGTCGAGAGAGGCGGCCTGATTGTTGGAATAGGCGACGGCGAACTGGGTGCCGGCAGCGAGGCAGGTGCAAAGAGTGAGGGAAAAAAGGATGAACGCAATAATCAGCATCTTTCGCGGCGGGCGGGGGACGGAGGTGTAATAAAAGTCGCCGGCAGGAACGGCGCGCCAGTCAATGTTGATGGGAATTGTGCTGCGCGGGTCCTCTGGAGGCGGTGGGTTCACGAAATGTTTAGAAAGAGCAGGAGAATTGGGTTCGAACGTGCAGCGCGCCGAGACTATTCCGCCTTCTTGCCACCTTCGATGCCTTGCAACTCTTTGCCGGGCTTGAAGCGCACAGCTTTGCCGGGAGGAATGTTGACCTCTTCGCCGGTGCGGGGATTGCGGCCGATGCCGGTCTTGCGTGGCTTGACGCTGAAGACGCCGAAGCGGCGGAGCTCGATGCGTTGGCCGCGTCCCATGGCCTGCTTGAGGGATTCGAACACGGTTTCGACGGCCTGCTCAGCCTTGGTACGGCTGATGTTGGTGGCGACGACGACGGCGTTAACAATGTCCAGCTTGATCACTCGAGCCTCCGAAGAATCCGTGGGCAGATGCTAGAGGGTGCGGCGCAGGTTGTCAAGACGTGAAGGGTCATCTACACTGAACGTCTTTTGAGTGAGAGATTTTGGTTCGTTGGTGGCGGTTCGCAATAAAAGCACAATTCGAAAAGAGAGATGGGGAGGAATGGATGGCCGTTAAGCCAGACCGCTGGATCCGGCGCATGTCGCTGGAGCACAAGATGATCGAGCCGTTTACGGACCGGCAGGTGCGCGAAGGAGTGATCAGTTACGGAGTGTCGTCGTATGGGTACGACATTCGCGTAGCGGACGAGTTCCGGATTTTCACGAACGTGAATTCGACGATTGTCGATCCGAAACACTTTGATGCGCGGTCGCTGGTGGACATCAAGAGCGACGCGTGCCTGATTCCTCCGAATTCGTTTGCGTTGGCGCGGTCGGTGGAGTATTTCCGGATACCGCGGAACGTGCTGACGATTTGCGTGGGCAAATCCACGTATGCGCGGTGCGGGATCATCGTGAACGTGACGCCGTTCGAACCTGAGTGGGAGGGGTTTGTGACACTGGAAATCAGCAACACGACGCCGCTGCCAGCGAAGATTTACGCGAACGAGGGGCTTTGCCAGGTGATCTTCTTCGAGTCCGACGAAGAGTGCGAAGTGAGCTACAAGGATAAGAAGGGGAAGTACCAATCGCAGAGCGGGATTGTCTTGCCACGGCTTTAGATCTCGAACTTAACAATTCAAAACTATACGCGCGAAAAGGCGAGGCCAGGCCGAGAAAGGCCCCGCCCTTTCGTTTGTTTCCTTACGGAAGTGTAGCGGTGACGAGGGGGTAGCCGCGGTCGCGCCAGGCCTCGAGGCCTCCCTGGAGCGGACGAATACGCTTGATGCCATTTTTTCTGAGGAGCAGCGCCACACGGGCGCTGGTGGCTTCGTTGGGTCAAGTACAGTAAAGAATGACTTCGCGATCACGGGGCAGGCGATCGTTTTTTTCTTCCAGCTCCTTGGCGTCCATGCGAAAGGCGCCGGGAATGGTCTCGGGCTCGGCTTCGAAATCCACGGAATGACGCAGGTCGACGATGACGAGCTCCTCGCCGGAATCAATCTTTTCCTTCAGCTCTTCCACGGTGATGCGCGCGATGCGCAGCTCGCGAAGAAAACGCTGGCGAGCGATGAATTTGTTGGCGATATAGGCGGCGAAAGCGGCCAGGAGAAGAACGAGGAGCCAGCCGCCGAAGGAGGCCAGATACTCTGCGACACGCTCGATCTGGCCGCTGAAGACGAAGCCGATGCCGAGAAACGTGCCAGCCCAAAAAAGTGCTCCGAGGGCATCGAAGAGAAGGAAACGCCGGGCGCGCATGTGAAAGATGCCGGCGAGGGGGGGCGCGACGGTGCCCAAGCCGGGAAGGAACTTGGCGACGAGGAGCGATCGAGCGCCCTGTTTGGCGAAAACGCCTTCGGTGCGGCGCACGCACGAATCGGGCTCGATGGAGATCTTGCAGAGCAACTGGAGAATTCGGATGCCTTTGCGTCGGCCGAGAGAATACCAGACGGAATCCGCGGCCACGGCCGCGAACACGGCGTAAAACAACGAGGCGAAAAGACTCATGTGGCCGGTACCCGCAAGCGCCCCGGCGGCCAAGAGCAATGGCATCGAAGGGATGGGCAGGCCGATCTGCTCGGCGAAGACCCAGCCGAGCAAGAGTGAATAGCCATGATGGAGAAGGAATTCGAGAGTGCGGTGCATGTCTGGGCGAAACGGTCTCCGACTATTTCGAAAGGAAAGGAGCAGTATGCCCCCACTGGCCGGTCATGACAAATTCGCTGAGCGGCTTGCGAGCACGCGGAGCCAGCTCGGGCTCGCGCAATTTTTCGGGAAGAGTTTGCGGGTCGCCGGGATAGCCGATGGCCAGGGCGGAAACGGGCACCCAGCCCTCCGGAATCCCGAACACTTCGCGCGCCTTGTCTTGATGGAAGCCAGCCATCTGATGAACGAGGAGGCCGCGTGAGGTGGCTTCCATGGTTAATTGTGCGTTGGCGGCGCCGACATCGTGAAGGGCGACGCGGTTGGGTGCGCCATTGTGCTTGAAATTCTGGCGAGCGACGGAGATGGCCAGAACCGGGGCATCCTTGGCCCAGGTGGCATTCATGTCCATCAGGACGCCAACCATTTTCGAGAAATTTTCTGTGTCGTCGTTGGTGGCAACGAGGTACGACCATGGCTGATCGTTATAGCTGGAGGCCGCCCAGCGAGCAGCTTCAAATAGGCTGCGGAGCACGTCGTGAGAGACGGGCTTAGGGGAAAAGGCCCGCGGACTCCAGCGCTCGAGAATGAAATCGTGAACTGGGTGGTCTGGTGTGGCCGGCTTTTGCATAGTGATGTTCCTGATTCCTTCCGTTGACCCATTAGATGAGGGAAGTGATGCGGGCGGTGCATGTCCGCCGTCCGCATCACCCGGAATGCTGAATGCGATTGGAGCGAGCGACTTACTTATCCTTTTTGACCATTTCAACGTCGATGGTGATGGAAACATCGTCAGACACGACCACGCCGCCGTTGTCGAGGGTGGCGTTCCATTTCACGCCGAAATCCTGGCGGTTGACTTTGGTTGTGGCGGTTGCGGCGGAGCGCTGAAAGCCCCAGGGATCTTTGATGGGAGCCGTCGGACCCTCCACGTCGAGGACGACTTCCTTGGTGGTACCGCGAATAGTGAGGTCGCCAGTGACTTTGAGTTTGCCAGAAGCGAGCTGCTCGACCTTTTTGGATTTGAAAGTCATGTTTGGGTAGTGCGCGACGTCGAAGAACTTGTCGCTGCGGAGGTCGTTGTCACGGCCCGGCTCATGAGTATCGACAGTGGTGACGTCAATGGTGACGTCGACGGTAGACTTGGTGATGTCTTTGTCGTCGAACGCAATCGTGCCCGTCACTTTGTTGAAGGCTCCCCGGACTGTTGAGATCGCCATGTGGCGCACGGAAAACTGCGCGGAAGAGTGCTGTGGATCGATCTGCCAATTGGAATTGGCAGCGGCGGCGGGCAGCGAAAGAGCGGCGGCCAGTCCAGCGGCTAGTGCGATACGATTGAAATTGGTTCCCATGGTTTGTTCTCCTTTTCCTGTTCGATTCAATTTGTGAGTTTGCTTTCAAAACTCACCCTAAAAATTTTGGCTATCCCTTTTTGCCGTCACGGACTTCCTCCAGCAGGGTGCCTAGAGTTTTCAGACGCGAATTCCGCATGTGGCGGAACTGGCGCTTGTGAAGATCGTGCATCGGCTGGTCGAGAGTTTTCAACAGGCTGAGGCCTTGCGGCGTGATGCGCGTCTTTACGACGCGGCGGTCGTCGGTTTGACGTTCCCGGGTGATGAGGTCGCGCTTTTCCATGCGGTCGAGCAGGCGGGTCATGTCCGGGTCGTGAGAGATCATGCGGTCGCCGATGCCGCTGCAGGGCAAGCCTTCGGGCTCGGCGCCGCGAAGGATGCGAAGGACATTGTATTGAGCGCCAGTGAGGCCAGCGGACTTGACCAGTTGCTCGGCGTCCTGGCTGAGAGTGTCGGCGGTTTGCAAGAGAGCGACGAAGATGCGGCTCTCCAGGGAAGCTGGGGGGCGGGAAGGCCTTGAGCGCGAGGTCACGACCCAACTATAGTCGTTATAACGACTAGTGTCAAGAGGAAAATAAGAGTATCGCGCAAGCGATTCGCGATCAGGGTTTGCGCAGCGGGCGGACGTGGATTTCGCTGATGAAGCTTCGCGGGCCCTGGGTGACGATGGCGGCCACCGCGTGGGCTATATCCTCGGGGCTCAAAGCTTTCGAGGGGTCCTTGGGAGCGCGGCCGGAAAACTCCGTGGCCGTGCTGCCGGGGCAGATGACGCTGACGCGGATACCGTGGTCGCGGAGATCCTCGGCCATGCAGCCGGTGAGGCCGATGACACCCCATTTGGAGGCGCAATAGATTCCGCCGCCGGCAAAAGTATTCTTGCCCGCGAGCGAACTGATATTGATGATGTCGCCCGAGCCGCGGCGAATCATCGAGGGCGCGACGGCGCGCGAAACAAGGAAGACGCTCTTCAAATTGGAGTTGTGAACGCGATCCCAATCGGCTTCGGACTTTTCGTGAGCGGGGCCGAAGAGGCCGATGCCGGCGTTGTTGACGAGGATAGTGATGGGGCCGAGGGCGGCTTCGGTCTTGGCGACGAGGCTAGTGACGTCAGCGCAAAGGGTCACATCGGCGAATTGCGAAAAAACGCGGCCGCCGGACTTGGCGAGCGAATCCGCAGTGCCCGCGAGTGCCGCGCGATCTCGGCCGCAAATGGCCACGGCGGCTCCGAGCGAAGCGAGGCGGTGCGCTATGGTGCGGCCGATGCCGCGGCTGGCGCCGGTAACCAGCGCTACCTGGCCAGAGAGCGGAGCCTTTTCAAGGGATTCTGCATTTGTTGTATTTATTGCTGCCATCAGAATTCTTCCTCGTAGGGGCCACTCTTTTTATGCGACACTCATCCTATCATTAGAGTTTCCGGAGTACTTGGGTTCCCCCGGCTCAGCGGGGGAAATGGACGAGAGGCCGCCGGCTGCACGGAGATATATCCTCAGGACATGAAATCAATATCGTGTACTGCCTTGCGGATGTGGGGGCGCTTTTCCTATAATCCCAAGGTTTTCCGAATCAGAGCGATTCCCGGCGAAGCATTCCGGGGTGTACCGGAAAGAAATTCAGCCCTAGTGGTGGAGCGAGGAGAAATAGGAATGATTGGAACACGAAAAATGACCGGGCTCGCGATGGTTGCGGTGCTATGCCTGATTCTTGGAAATGGGCTGAAGGCCGGCGCACAAGCAACACAAGCACCGGCTGCGGGTCAGGATGCGGCCGGCGTCAGCAAGGCGCCGAAGTATACCCAGGCAGAGTACAACGCGGAGCAGGCCTGCGCCGCGGAGAAGGTTCCGGCGACGGTGATCAAGTGCCTGGATGATTTCGTGGCCAAGTATCCGAATTCTGATCTCCTCTCCTACGTGTATCAGCTTTACTACCAGGCCTACAATGCGCAGAAGAACTATCCGAAGATGATCGAGAGCGCTGACAAGCTGGCCGCGCTTGGTGATAAGGTCGATGCGCTGACACGCTTCAACGCTTATTTCGCGCACGTCAATACGTATTACACGATGGTTTCGGATCCGGCGGCGGGTCCCGCGGCGAGCAAAGACGTACCGCAGGCGAAGGCGGCCATGGCTGCGGCGGCGGCCGCGCTGAAAGCAATCGACGATCTAAAGAAGCCCGATAACGTGACGGACGATGCCTGGGCCAAGCAGAAGACGCAATCCCTGATTACCTTGAATGGGATTGCGGCACTAGCAGCGTCGAATGCCAAGGATTGTTCCAGCGCCGTGACATCATACAAGGCCGTGCTGGCACTGAACCCGGATGATTTCACCTCCAATTACCGGCTGGGGCTGGCGTATATGTGCCTGACGCCGCCGCAACAGACCGACGCGTTTTGGTCCATCGCGCGAGCGGTAACGGCCAAGAGCGCGACGCAAGCGCAAGCCGCAAAAGTAAAGGATTACCTGCGAAAGCTTATTGTGAACTATCAAGGAGGGACCGTCTGCGACAGCTTGACGGACGCTGAGCTGAATGAACTCCTGCAATTGGCGGGCAGCGCAGTGGATCGTCCGGGAAGCTACTCCATACCCAGCGCGGCGGATTTGGCGACAGCGCAGAAGGATATGACCATCGCTTCGGTGATTACGGATCTGAAGGCTGACGGCGATAAGGGCAAGTTGACGTGGTTCGCGTCTTGCGGCTTAGAATTTCCGGAAGTGCCCGGCAAGGTGATTGAAATCGTACCGGGCGCGACGGCGGCAGATCCCATTGTGCTGAAGATTGCCTTCGTGACGAGTGATGCGGAATTTGACGCGGCCACCACGCCGAACATGGATGTGAAGGTCGTGGGCCAGCCGGAGGCAGCGCGCGTGGAGAAAGACGGCGCGATCCATTTCACAGGAACGCTAGTTGCTTACGATCCGGATCCGGCGTTTTTCCTGCATTGGGACAAGGCCAAGGTGAAGGAAGAAGACATTCCGAAGGAGAAGGGCGCGCCGAAGAAGCCGGTGCACAAACCGGCGCCGAAGAAGCCGAGCGGAAATTAAAGCAGAACTTCTTTCTCTTCAACCTATTCAGAAAAACGGCTCTCCGGTGATACCGGAGAGCCGTTTTGGTTTCCACGAGAAATGCTGGCCACTCAGCGGGTGTGGCGGCGGTGGCCGTTCGAATCGAGCTTATAGACATCGATCTTGCGGCTCAAGGTGTTGCGGTGAATGCCGAGGAGCTCTGCGGCGCGGGACTGGTTGCCGGCGGTGCGGTCCAGGACGCGCTTGATGAAACGCTTTTCGAATTCGCCGACGGCCTCGTCGAACAGAATCCCCCGCTCCACCATTTGATTGACGAGCCCTTCCAATTGGTCTTTCACGTTGGCACTCTCCGCTAGTTTTTTGCTTTGTGAGGGCCCGGTTTGCTAATCCAATTCGCGCCCGGCCAGGATGCGATAGGCTTCCCGGTATTTGGCGCGCGTAGCAGCGACAACTTCGGGCGGAAGCTCGGGGCCAGGCGGGGTTTTCGGCCAGCGCATCCGTTCCAGATAGTCGCGAACAAACTGCTTGTCGAAAGAAGATTGCGGGCCGCCGGGACTGTAATGGGCGGCAGGCCAGAACCGGGAAGAATCGGGCGTGAGGGCTTCGTCGATCCAGAGGAGATTGCCGTTAAGGAGGCCAAATTCGAATTTGGAGTCCGCGAGGATGATTCCGCGGGGCTCGGCGTAGGCAGCGGCGCGGCGATAGATTTCCAAGCTGACGGCGCGGACTTTTTCGGCGAGATCCTTGCCGATGAGCGCGACGGCTTCCTCGAACGGGATGTTTTCGTCGTGGCCGGTGACGGCTTTCGTGGCGGGCGTGAAAATGGGTTCGGGGAGTCGGTCGGACTCCTGTAGGCCCGTGGGCAGCGGGATGCCGCAGATTTTTCCGGTGGTGCGGTAGTCCTTCCATCCGGAGCCGGAGACGTAGCCCCGAATGACGCACTCAATGGGGAGCGGCTGCGTTTTGCGCACGACCATGGAGCGGCCGGCGAGATCGTCTTTGAAGGCATCAAAGGGCGCGGGGAAATCGGTGGCGCTCAGAACGTGATTTGGGATGACGTCCTTCAGCAGGTTGAACCAGAGGAGAGAAAGCTGGGTGAGGACTCGTCCCTTGTCGGGAATCGGCGTGGGAAGGATGACGTCGAAGGCGGAGAGGCGATCGGTGGCGACGATCAGGAGCTTGTCGCCGAGGTCGTAGATGTCGCGGACCTTGCCGCGCGCGGCGGGCGTTAGACCGGCGAATCGCGTTTCTCGAATGACTCGCGTTGCAGGACTCGCAGACACAGAACACGTTCCCTCGACTGAGTGAGATGCATTCTAGCGCAGCGGAACGCGAAGTCAAAGCCGCGAGCGGTGGATTTTGTTGCAAATCTTTCTTCAGGATGTAAGTTCTGGATAGAGTTACTAACAGGCAGGCCCGGGGCCATCGAATATCTGTTCCCAGCCTGAGCCGTCCTTGGTCCGGCGGTAGACTTCGAAGCCGTAGCCCTCGTAGTAATTATGCATAACAACTATTCATCTTGCCCGTCTCCAAGCAAGTCTGCGTGATCGATGAGACTCATCCGTTGTTTTGAGGCCACGCTACCTGAGATATACACCCACTCGAGTTCAGGTATGAGCTTGCCGTTCCGAACTATGGCAACAAAGAATATGGCATGCGTAAGTCCTGTCTCGCTCTCAACTTGCACGGAAAACGATCCGATCAGCGCTGGCAACTTCGCTGGGGGGAGCAACGTGTGCGTCAAGTTGTCGACCTTCGTTTTTTGCAGCAGAGTCACGGGCAGGTCACGCTTCGCAAAACTGTCGTTCGCGAATTGAAGAGCAAGCTTACGTTCTTCTGGTGACGGAGCCCTCCGAAGTGGCGCTTCCGATTCTGAGAGCCTGGCATTGGTCGCCAAAGCCATAACAGGCCCGTGAATACGAACGGGCCCGTCATATTTCACCAAAGTGCCTCCAAAGGTGGGATCTGGGGGCTGCAAGACCACAACGCCAGAAGGAGCGCCACCAAAGGTCACTGAATAGGATTGAAGGGGACGAAGATAGGTGGTCTGGAACTTCTTGAATCCAGGGGCTTCTTCTTCCCCGCAACCTGAAGGAGCAGGGAAAATCTTCCCCGCGGCGACCGTCCCGATCGGATCGACGTAGAGTCTTCTTCCACCAAATTCTTCTTGTAGGGCGAACCAGACCGATTCGCTGGGTTTGACTGGTTGCTGAGATTGTTCAAATGTGGATGAAAGGCAAACAATTGCCAGGACGGCACAAGTGGTCACGAGAAAAGAGCGCATGGCCCCTCTAATTTTCTCCGCAGCAGATCCAAGTTTACACCATGAAGCGATTGTTACGCGGCGGAGGCAGCCGCGGTCTTATGCTTCTGTGCCGGGGCTTCGGAGCCTTCCCAGCGGACGCTGACGAGTTTGGAGACACCGGGTTCCTGCATGGTGACGCCATAGAGAACGCTGCCCATTTCCATAGTCTTGCGGTTGTGGGTGACGATGATGAATTGCGTTTGGCCGCTCATGTCGCCGATGAGGCGCGTGAAGCGGCCGACGTTGGCTTCGTCGAGCGGTGCGTCCACTTCGTCGAGGATGCAGAACGGGCTCGGCTGATAACGGAAGATGGCTATGAGCAGCGCGAGCGCGGTCATGGCTTTTTCGCCGCCGGAGAGCAGCAGCACGTTTTGCAGGCGCTTGCCTGGAGGAGAGGCAACAATGTCGATGCCAGCGTCGCCAGAGCTGTCCGGCTCGGTCAAGCGCATTTCCGCCATGCCGCCGCCGAAGATGGTGTGGAAGGCTTCGGAGAAATTCTTGTTGATGGAATGGAAAGCCAGTTCGAATTTTTCCTTGGTGGCCAGGTCGAGCTCGGCGATGGCTTGCTGGGTGTCGGCGATGGATTGCAACAGGTCGTCGCGCTCGCGCGTGAGGAAGGTGAAGCGCTGCTCGCACTCGTTGAACTCTTCGAGGGCCATCATATTGACGGGGCCCATGGCTTCGATGCGCTGCTTCATTTCGCGGTAGTTGGTCTCCGCGATGGCCAGTTCCTCGCCGCTCATGAAGGCGGCTTCGGTGGCGATCAGGTCTTCAGGTTGCGCGTTGACCTCGCTCATACAGGTTTCGCGGAGGTGCTGGCGGTCGGAGTCGTTCTTGGCGCGGTCGACTTCGGCATGGCTGCGCTGCTCGCGAAGTTCCTGGAGCGATTGGCGGCCCATGCGCAGGTGATCTTCCATCTGCGTGACGCGGGTGCGCGCGGCATCCCATTCCTGCTCGAGCTCGTGCTGGCGGACTTCGAGGCGAAGCTTTTCGCCGCGCAAGCCTTCGAGCTGCTGCGTCAACTCTTCGCTTTGCTTGGCGAGGGCGGCGGTTTCGTCGCTGATCGAAGTGGCTTGTTGTAATAGAGCTGTTTCGCGGCGTTCGAGTTCGGCGCGCTCTTCGCTGAGGCGAGCGGCGAGGGCTTCGGCGGCGGAGAGGCGCTCGTTCATAGCGGCGAGTTCCGCGCGTGCGGTGGCTAGTTCATTTTGCGCGGAGAGGATGGAGCCGCGAAGCTGGACGAGGTCCTCCGCGAGGCGCGCGCTTTCCGCTTCGGCTTCGGCGCGAGTGAGAACCGCGGCGTCATGTTCCTGCTTCGCGCGTTCGGCCCGCTGCCGGGCGTTTTCCACGTCGTGACGAATGCGCGAAAGTTCGTTCTGGCAGACGTTGAGTTCGAGACCCAGACGCGCCAGTTCGCTCTGCATGTGATTGTGGCGGTGTGTGGCGGAGAGGGCTTCGCGTTCCACTTCGCGCTGCTTCGAATCGATTTCCTCAAGCGCTTGCTCGCTGGAGAGCAGGTCGGACGCGAGTGCTTCGAGCGTGGCCTGCTTCATCGCCATGTCATTTTCGAGTTGCAGGACTTCGGCATCGAGGGCGCGCAGTTCGCGCTTCATGCCCAGCGGGCCGACTTCATCGGGGCGGCCGCCCGTGACCATACGGCCCTGGTAGCAAGTGCCGTCAGGTGTAACGAAGGCGTATTGAGGATTTTCGCGCGACATTTTCTCGGCGGCAGCCGTACTGTTGGTCAGATACGCAGAACGCAAGCGCGGCAGGAATTGTTTGGCAGCGGCGCCGAGAGGATCGCGGAATTCCACCAGCTTGTCGAGGCGCGAGATGATGCCGTCTTCCAAGCGGAAATTGACGATGGGTTCGTACTCGGAGGAGAGGCGGAGATTGCGCAGGGAGTCCACGAAGAATGTCGCGCGGCCGCCGACTTCGTCGCGCAGCATGGAGACGCCGGCGCGGGCGTGGTCGTAGGTTTCCACGACGACATATTCGAGTTCGTCGCGAAGGTACTGCTCGACGGCGGCTTCGTGTTGCTCCTCGACCTCGGCGTAATCGGCGAGGACGCCGACGGCGTGGAAGCCTTTGGAAGCGCCGCCGCGTTCATTGGCGGCAAAGAGTTTCTGCACCGCATCGGCGGTGTAGGAGCGATCGTTCAGGATTTGCATGAGCGTGGAGTGGCGCGCGCGGACTCCGGAAAGGGAATCGCGCAAGGCGTCGGCCTGCTTTGTGGCGGCATCGCGCTCTTCGCGGAATGCAGCAATTTTCGACTGAAGCTCCGCGGCACTTTGTTTCAGCAGGCTCAGTCGCGCGGAGGCGGATTCAAAATCGTGTGCGGCGTTGTCGGCATCGTCGCGCGTGCGCATCGATGTTTCGAGAACGTCGTGCTCGGTGGCTTCGAGCTTGCGCAGCGCTTCGGCTTGATGAACGAGGGCTTCTTCGGCTTGCTTCTGCTCGCCATGCAAGTGAAGCAGGCTCTCGCCGGCTTCGGAAGCGGAGCGGCGCAGCGTCTCAATTCGAGTTTCGGATTCGGCAATTTGGGCCGCGCGGGATTCGGCGCGCTTCGCGAGCTCTTCCACGCGAGCGACGAGCTTGCCGGATTCTTCGCGCAATAGAGTTACGGCTTGAATTTGCGAAGTGCTGCGCGCTTCGCAATCCGCGGCTTGCGCCGTGGCCTGTTCGAATTCCGCGTGAACCTGCGCATGCCGCCCAGCTAGCTCTTCGGCTCGCTGACGGTTGAAGGCGATGCGATTCTCGCTGCGGTCGACTTCGAGCGCGGTGAGATTCAGGACATTCTGGTTCTGGCGAATCTCCGCATCGAGTTCGTAAATGCGCTGGTTCAGGCGGTCCTGCTCGCCTTCCTGTTGCTGGATGGCGGTGGCGCGTTGCAATTCGGCGGCGGTCAGTTCTTCGAGCTGTTTCGCGACGCGTTCGGCTTCGGCATCCAGCTCGCGCGCTTTTCCGGCCAGCATTTGGCGGACGATGCTGCGCATCTGGTCGCGAATCTCGGAGTAGCGGCGCGCTTTGGAGGCCTGGCGCTTCAGGGAGCCGAGCTGCTTTTCGACTTCGATGACGATATCGTTGACGCGCGAAAGATTGACCTTCGAGGATTCAAGCTTGGCTTCGGCCAGGCGCTTTTTGGTTTTGAATTTCGTGACGCCGGCAGCTTCTTCGATGATGGCGCGGCGCTCCATGGGCTTGGTGGAGAGGATCAAGCCGATACGGCCCTGCTCGATGATGGCGTAGGAATCGGGGCCGAGGCCGACGCCCATGAACATTTCCTGGATGTCGCGGAGCCTTCCGACGCGACCGTTGATCAAGTATTCGCTCTGGCCGGAGCGATAGAGGCGGCGGCTGACGACCACTTCGCCGGGTTTCATAGCGAGGACTGGCTTGTCGGCTGACTTTTTCTTGCGCTTGAACTTGCCCTCGGGCTCAGCCGAGGTTTCGGCCATGCCTTCTACAGAAGCTTCTTGCGATTCAGGGGCCGCCGTGGGGTCGAGCGAGAGAATTTCGATGGTCTCTGTGGATTCTGTGACCTGAGCGTCTGCCGCAGCTGCGTCGGCGGCAGCGCTTTCCAACACGAAGCGAGCGGCTTCCGCCAGCTCGGGATCTTCCATGGTGATGGTGACTTCGGCGAGGCCCAGCGGCGGGCGCTTGGTCGTGCCGTTAAAAATGCAGTCGGCCATGCGCTCGGCGCGCAGGGACTTGTGGCTCTGCTCGCCCAGGACCCAGGAGATGGCGTCCACCACGTTGGATTTGCCGCAGCCGTTGGGCCCGACGATACAGGTGGTGCCGGAGCCGCTGAAAGTGACGACGGTGCGCTCACAAAACGACTTAAAGCCAACGATTTCGACTTTTCGCAGCTTAAGCAAGATGTCCCCTTTTGGTCGTCCGTCGCGCTAAATCAATGCAAATCCACGCAGCCAGAGGCAAAACACGCGAAAAGAGACGACGTTTCGTTCCTCGAGGGGAGGGGCTTTCTAGCAACAGGTCAATCCCGGAAACACAGGAATCGCCCGCAGACACGTTTGGCAGGTTCTCGGTCAGAGGCCCAGCCGCCTGGCGCAAGGATGGCGGTACGGGAAAAAACTGTAACACGATGTGGAAGGAGTGTAAAGCGTTACGCTACATGTTGTGGTGCAACTGGTATCGTCGCTACGCTCCCGCGGGCTGGATTCCATCGGGGTAGAATAAAGCGCTGTCAAACGACCTTATGCCGTCCTTCGCATTCAAAACAGTTCTCCAAAGACTCGGCGCCGGCCTCTTTATCCTATTTAGCCTGGTCGCAAGTTTTTTCCTTCTTTCGAGATACTTTTCGGACGCACTTCCTGTTTGGATTGTTGGTTCGCTGTTAGTCGGGGGCTTTCTCCTGTTCGGTTATCTATCAACGGCGGTTTCTCGCGGCAAAGGATCGCGCGATCGGCCAGGCAGGTGATGCGACGAATGCTCTTGGACTTTCCGCGCTAAACCGCGGCCGTCTTGCTCGCGAATCACGGCTTCTTCAAATGCTTGTCGTACCAGGCTAGAATTCGATTCAGGCGATCGAGGAGGTGCTTCTCTTCGCGGAACCCGTGAGGCTCGCGTGGGTAAAGGACCAGTTCGGTTTCGACACCGTAGCGTTTGAGGCCGCGGTAGAGTTCCTGGCTTTGGCCGGGAGGATCAGTGTCGTCGGCGTCGCCCTGAAGGATCAGCGTGGGTGTCTTTGCGTTCTTCAAGAAGAGAAATGGCGAGCTATTCAGGAAGCCCGTGGGTTTTTCGTAAGGGACGCCGAAGAACCACTCGTCGTAGGACGGGCCTTGCTCGGTGCCATATTCGGAGATGAGATTGGACAGACCGGCGCCGGAAACGGCGGCTTTGAAGACATTCGTCTGCGTGATGGCCCACTCC
>Ga0207152_1094_pt1 | contig 18950 bp, 19 predicted proteins | sample Alteio_BWMinHeat_30_FD_153590 | JGI IMG/M metagenome (GOLD analysis project Ga0207152, IMG submission 153590) | Enriched cells from forest soil in Barre Woods Harvard Forest LTER site, Petersham, Massachusetts, United States -... | ecosystem: Environmental > Terrestrial > Soil > Temperate forest >... | reverse complement strand
TTTTGTACGTTTCAAACAAAGTAATGTGATGGAAGATAAAGATGGCAACCTGGTATACCTGGCACAAAGCGAATGGTTTCTAAATACCGAGCGTCAGAATAATCCCGGAATAGAATTCCATTTTACATCTGAGTTTAAAACTGCAATGACTAAGTGATCACACCTATTTCGATAGTGAAATAAATGTTATGCGGCTTTAGCGTGCGATCTATGTTTGCTATGATGCCTTTTACTACTCTTATAGTGTTTATTGTATTGATCATCGAAGAGCATTTTGTACCAATGAACAATTGGTTTGCTTATCGCAACAGCTAATAGCGCAAAAACAGCAGCAATAGGTAAAATAAAACTAAGCCTTGCATCAATATTGAAGAGGAGGAATATTTCTATAGCAAATAGAAATGCTAAAGTGAATATAAGTAATGGTTGTAGGTTTTTCATAATAGTCCGTCATGTTTGCGTGATCTTAAAAGCCAATACAATGCTTGAAAGAAACGTGCTATTCTTCTAAAAAAATTCATGAAGAGGGGGTTATTAAATAGTTAGGTGTATATTAATTGTATTCTAAGACGCTCAAAATTAGTAAAACGTTAGTACCGTATAAATTAATTGTTTTTAATTCCCTCTATTTATATGGGGACAGAGAGAGGGAGTTTGAAAAAAAAAGAGGAGCGCAAAAGATTAATTTTTTTAATCTTCCTTTGGATACACAAACCCGGTTACTTCTTCTTTCATTTTTATGGGGCGAATTTCTGCACTGGCACCTGGTGTGTATTCAAATTCCGGATTGCCTTTAGCAATTTCAATGGCTTCATTCATATCTTTCGCAAGTATATGATAATAACCGACTTGTATGTCTTTTGACATATCGAGTGGTGTGTTTTTCCAAGTAGCGGGTTTGCCTGAGATGATATGGCCTTCTCTAATAAGTGGTTGTGCCGCAATGAGGTTGCCCCCTTTTATCAATTTTCCAATATAAATTTCACAGGCGGTAACGAATTCTTTATGTTTTTCAGCTGTAAAAGATGCTTTGGAATCGCTGGTATTGCGTATTAATAGCATGTACTCTTTCATGAAATATAGTTTTTGTAAGAGTGAAGAACCTATATAAGACATTAAATTAAGAAATATTTTTGTGTATAAGTCTTTCTATTAAGGCAAAAATTTCTAATCCGCATATGGCTGATTATCTTTGCCACATGTACCGTACACATACTTGTGGAGAATTAAGAATGCAGCATGCAGGGGCAGAGGTAACGCTTGCCGGATGGGTGCAAACTATAAGAAAGTTTGGCAGCATTACATTTACCGATCTGCGTGACAGATATGGTATTACACAACTATTATTTAGTGAATTATTAAATAGTCGGCTTGATGAAACGCCAATAGGCAGGGAATATGTGATACAGGTGAAGGGGAAGGTGCTGGAGCGCAGTAATAAGAATGCAAAATTACCAACGGGTGATATAGAAATAGAGGTGAATGATTTTGCCATTATGAATATTTCGTCTATTCCACCTTTTACTATTGAAGAGGAAACAGATGGTGGCGATGAGCTGCGTATGAAGTATAGATATATGGACCTACGCAGGCCCACACTACGACGCAATTTAGAATTGCGCTATAAGGTGAGCCGTGCCGTACGAAATTATTTAGACAGCAAGGAATTTTGGGATATTGAAACACCGTTCCTGATAAAATCTACTCCCGAAGGAGCAAGAGATTTTGTGGTGCCATCGAGAATGAATGATGGACAGTTTTATGCTTTGCCACAGAGCCCGCAAACCTTTAAGCAATTATTAATGGTGAGTGGCTATGACCGCTATTACCAGATAGTAAAGTGTTTCCGCGATGAAGATCTACGTGCAGACCGTCAGCCGGAATTTACACAGGTGGATTGTGAGATGAGCTTTGTAGAGCAGGAAGATATTCTGCAAACTTTTGAGGGTTTATTCAAGCATGTGTTTAATGAGATAAAGGGTGTAGATATTAAAGAGGCTTTCCCACGCATGACGTATACGGATGCGATGTGGAACTATGGCAATGATAAACCTGATATACGTTTTGAGGTCAAAATTCAAAATGCAAAAGTCAAAAACACCGTATATGCTGAGGTGTTGAAAGGTGTAGACTTTAAAGTATTTAACGAGGCTGAAAGTATTTTGGCTATTGCTATACCGGGCTGTAGTGAATACACACGCAAGCAGTTGGATGAGCTGACGGAGTGGGTGAAGCGCCCGCAGATTGGCATGACGGGGGTAGTATATATAAAATGTAATACTGATGGTACTTATAAAAGCAGTGTAGATAAATTTTTTACTGAGAACAAGCTGAAAGACTTTGCCACATTTTGTGGAGCAGGGCAGGGTGATCTTATATTGATATTGGCGGGTACTGAAACACGTACCCGCAAAGCGATGAGTGAGCTGCGGTTGGAGATGGGTAATAGGCTGGGATTAAGGAACCCCGATAATTATAAGCCGCTTTGGGTAATTGACTTCCCGCTGTTTGAATATAATGAAGAAGATAATAGCTGGGCTGCAAAGCATCATCCATTTACTGCACCTAAGCCGGAGCATACTGAATGGCTGGGTATGCCTGATAAATATGGTGAAATAATGGCTAATGCCTATGATATAGTGCTAAACGGCACAGAAATTGGGGGGGGCTCTATCCGTATATTTCAGCGCGATCTGCAGGAAAAGATGTTTGCTGCCCTGGGATTGGATAAGGCAGAAGCGCAGGAAAAGTTTGGCTTCCTGTTAGGGGCGTTTGAGTTTGGAGCACCCCCGCATGGAGGTATAGCTTTTGGCTTTGACAGGCTTTGCGCATTGCTGGGCGGGCAGGAAAGTATCAGGGATTTTATTGCATTTCCGAAGAATAATGCCGGGCGGGATGTAATGCTGGATGCGCCTGCTGAAATAGACGAAAAACAGCTAAAAGAGCTTAGCTTAAAAAAAATATAAAAAATTAATGTTTTAAAACTATTTTTACCTTGAAAACAATATCAATGAAAAAGATACTTTTATCAACCCTGATGTTAATGGCTTTTGGTACCATGTTCACTTCTTGCAGCAGTGGTGATTATGATATGACCCCATCTGTAGACAAAAGTGGCATACCCAATCCGCTGAAACCTGTTGGCAATCACGCAGGTGGCGCACTTCTTACCGCAAATATTAATGGCGCTTACTGGTCGTCAAGGCCGGGATATATGGATATTGTAGCTGGGCAGCCTGTGATATATGGAAGTTGGACACCAGGTGATATTACAAGTACACAACAAATAACTTTATCATTCAATAACTATCATGGTGTAGGTTCTTACTATTTTAATGCAGATGGCAATGCTACATGGCTGATAGATAGTATTACTACTGCATCTACCTATGGATTTGTGGCAGTAGATTCTGATGGTAGTGGTATTATAAAAGGAAGATTCAATTTCCAGGGCCAGGACCTTGTTGTTACCAATGGCCTTTTCAAAGTGATCAAAAACTAATCAAAACTTATACTAAATAAAAAATCCTCCCAATTGGGAGGATTTTTTATTTAAGATATTTGAAGAGAGATTAAGCGATCTCGATCTCTGCACCAGCTTCTTTCAGTTTGCCAGCCAGTTCATCAGCTTCAGCTTTGCTCACGCCTTCTTTAACGTTCTTAGGAGCGCCATCTACCAGTTCCTTAGCTTCTTTCAAGCCAAGACCTGTAAGTTCTTTAACGATCTTTACAACGTTTAATTTGTTAGGGCCAGCCGCTTTCAATACTACGTTGAACGCAGTTTTTTCAGCAGCAGCAGCAGGCGCACCTGCAGCAGGACCAGCAGCAACAGCAACAGCTGCAGCAGCGGGTTCTATACCATATTCGCTCTTCAAAATCTGAGCTAATTCGTTAACTTCTTTTACGCTGAGGCTAACCAGTTGCTCCGCGAATTGTTTTAAGTCTGCCATCGTAAGATGTTTTAAAATTGTGTTTAAAAAAATTGTTTTCTTTTATAGTTGGTCTTGGAAGCCCTTACTTAATGTGAAGATTTGTAAATGTGAAAATGTGAAAATTGAGTACACATTTATTTCATCTTCTATTCTTTGTTATTGTTCTTTGCACTGACTATATTCTGCCATATTTCAAAGAACTTATACTATTTATTATATCCATTTGCACATTTACACACTTGCAAATTTGCACATTGATTTACGCCTGAGCGCGAGTCTCCAAAGCCTTAATAAGGCCGGCCAGTTTGTTGCCAGCGTTAAGCGCACTGATAACATTCTTGGCAGGAGATTGCAACAAGCCAATGATCTCGCCGATAAGTTCTTGCTTGCTCTTCAGAGACTTTAACGCATCCAGCTGGTTATCGCCAACAAATACATCGCCATCTACAAAAGCAGCTTTCAATACCGGTTTTTCTGTCTTAGCATCCGAACGGAAAGAGCTGATGATGACTGCAGGTTCTTTAGCGCTTTCTGAAAATAACAAGGCTGTAACGCCATGCAGTGATTCGTAAGTGCCTTTGAAACGGTCATCGTTCAATTGTTCCATTGCTTTGCGTATCAAAGTGTTTTTAGCCACTTTCATTTCCACATTTTTTTCAAAGCAAATGCGGCGCAATTTGGTTGCCTGTTCTACCGTTAATGATTCGGTATTAGTTATATAAAAATTGTTGTACTGAGAGAACTTTTCTTTCAATACTTCGATTGCTTCATTTTTTTGAGCAGGTGTCATGTCTTATAATTTTGCCTAAAAGCTTTCTATTGCTTCAAGTGTGTTATGCAAATGTTTTTGTGTCAATATTCAAACCCGGGCTCATGGTAGCAGCCAGGCTAATGCCTTTTAAATAAGTGCCCTTAGCTGTTGCAGGTTTCATACGAACCAAAGTATTAATAAGTTCCGTGGCGTTTTCTGCTATCTTGCCCGGTTCAAATGATACACGGCCTATAGAGGCGTGTATAATACCTGCTTTGTCTATTTTAAATGCGATCTTACCGCCTTTCACCTCATTTACAGCAGATGCCACATCATTAGTAACAGTTCCTGTTTTAGGGTTTGGCATCAGGTTGCGCGGACCGAGTATCTTACCCAGCTTACCTATCTTAGGCATTACTGATGGGGTAGCGATGATCACATCTATGTCTGTCCAGCCACTTTCTATCTTTTGTACAAATTCATCCAGGCCTACAAAATCTGCGCCTGCATTCTTTGCTTCATTTTCTTTATCAGGTGTGCAAAGCACTAATACGCGCTTTGTTTTACCGGTACCGTGCGGAAGGCTTACGGTGCCACGGATGGCCTGGTCAGCTTTCTTCGGGTCTATGCCCAAACGTATATGAACGTCTACTGAGCTATCAAACTTGGTGCAGTTAATATCTTTTACCAGTTTGGCAGCTTCAGCCAGCGAATACTGTTTTGTTTTATCAACTTTAGCTTCTGCAGCTTTTCTGTTTTTAGTAATTTGTGCCATTGCTACAAATGTTTAATAATAAGGGTGAACCAATGGGATTAATTTTTACCGGGAGGATTGCCTTCTACTGTAAGGCCCATACTGCGTGCGGTACCAGCTACCATTCTCATGGCGCTTTCTACAGTAAAACAGTTAAGATCGGGCATTTTGTCTTTGGCAATTACCTCTACCTGTTCCCAGGTTACTTTACCGACTTTATCACGGTTAGATTCTTTAGAGCCTTTTTGAATTTTAGCAGCATCCATCAGCTGAACGGCAGCCGGTGGTGTTTTGATAACAAATTCAAACGACTTGTCAGTATAAACTGTGATGAGTACGGGTAGTACTTTACCCATTTTGTCTTGTGTGCGAGCATTGAATTGCTTGCAAAACTCCATGATATTAATACCCTTGGAGCCTAATGCGGGGCCTATCGGCGGTGCCGGATTGGCTTGCCCACCTTTTACCTGCAGCTTTACATAGCCGGTGATTTCTTTAGCCATTTAACTATTTTTGGTGTTAACGAATTGTTTTTAAACAACTCTCCCAAATGCAACCTTATTAAAAGAGCAATATTGAGAATTGGGGTGCAAAGATAAGGGAAAATCCAATTCAACAATAATCTTAAGATATGTTTTTTTATTTACCCATCTTTTTTTTAGAAAAATCTGTCTCTTTTATACATACCATCATCAGAAAAACGTCATTTGTTAAATATATTTCATGTATTCCATGCGAAAATTCGGAATTAAATTTATTTATCAACAAATGGTAATAATTATTGTTATGAATACGTAGAAATTGAGTAACTTTGGTATAATACTATTAAGTATGTTTTAATCTAATTTAATTGTATTTTTAAACTGAATTGTTTATTTTTAACAAGATTTTTGTTTTATCATTTTATTAAAAATTAATACCTAATAAAAAACCTTATGAAAAAGATACTTTTCATGATTCCCTTATTGAGCGCATGCCTTTTTGTTCACGCTCAATCTACAAGTTCTATCTCTAACGCAAGTTATGACCACAGCACTACCAGCACATCCGGCTGGTTCGAAGTAGCAATCCCCGGTAGTAGTGCCAGCCATTACACATTAAGTTATGAATTAGCAGGAAAACCATTTAAGAACCAGATCAACATAGGATTAGCAGTTACCAACCCTATCAGCAGTAATATTCCGCTAACAGGTAAGATCGTAAATGCATCAGGATCTATATTGAAAACATGGAGCGGTAGCGTAGGCAGAAACTATAGTAGTGTTATAGATATTTCTACATTACTTGTTGGCGTATACCATTTAGATATTTATGATAACGCGAATAATAAAGTATGTACCATTTCATTCGATAAACCCAATATGTAATTTGTACTATCACACAATTAACAACAATGAATCTTTTAAGTAATAACAATATATACCTTAACAATTATAAAGTGTACCTTATGAAAAACCTTAACCCGATTAGACTTTTATTTTTTACTGTATTAGTCTTAGCAGCTATACCATCATTTGCCCAGTTGGATACCTGTAACGCATTTATCAAGGGTAATTATATTGAAGTAGGTATTGCCCCCAATGGTGGCTATGGTTCTACTATAGACGCACCATTAAGCTATGTGGCAAGGCCAGTAGTAGGTAGTGGCGGACAAAATTTTTATAACCCTTGCGATACTACATTTACTTGTGGCTCGCGCCGTAGTGTGGGTTTTGTTGCTGATCCCGATAAGGATGGCTGGCTCACAGGTTCACCAGCTTATTATGGTGATTACTTCGTGCCGGGCTATCCGCAGGAAGGATGGAGCATATCTATGAATGGTAGTGAGGTAACAGCATATACCGGCTTGTTAGGTACTTGCGGCTCTTCCGGCTATGGGGGAACCGGCCTGTCGGGTGCTAATGTATCTTATACCAATTTAGGAAAAAATGTGTCTGCTGTATGGCAAGGGGAATATGACAAAAGCACTTCAGAGAAACTGGCTATAACACAAACTACTTCTATCGATACTTCAACAGTTTATTTTGTTACTTATGTTACACTTAAGAATGTAGGTACCTCTACGCTGAACAATATTTATTACATGCGTACCCTTGACCCTGATAATGATGTTACGCTTTCATCGGACTATACAACAAGAAACGTTGTAACCTGGAAAATACCTAATCCTTCTAATAAAGTTGCAGTATCTACCTGGGGTGTACATTATACAAGGGCATTCTGCGGATTAGGTACAGAAGATTGCAGGGCGAAAGCTTTTGTTTGCACAGGCGGCTTGTTTCCTACTACCAGTTCAGCAAGTATATACACCAGCGGTTCAGGTGTTAGATTTGATTCGCTCACCTCTGACGTAGGTGTGGGTGTTGTATTTTCAATCGGTACATTGGCTGCTGGTGATAGTACGGCTCTTGCATATGCTTATGTATTGGATATTAATGAATTGGATTCTGCATTTGCTGCTACAAGGCCTAAATGGGCAAACAGCGGAGATAGTGCTACATTGAAAGGTGGTGATACTGCGCATGTGTGCCGTAATACTGTTTCTACTATTACCATTGTTAATGGTGGATCTTATAACTGGACCTGGAGCGCGTTCCCATCTTCTACTACATTAACACCAACTACCGGCCCTATTGTTAACGTTACGGTTGGTAGCACTGCTGTATATTTAAGAGCTATTGGTAGCAGCCCGGCATGTTTCACAGATACACTATATGTATCTTTATTGCCTGATAGGGTGCCACCTGCACCACCTGCTAAAACAAGAGTATATTGCCAATACGCCCCACCGGCTAAACTCAGCACAACAGGTACCAACTTGTTATGGTATACAGCCGATACCGGCGGCGTAGGAACGCTAACTGCACCCATACCTAGCACGACAACACCCGGTACTTACCAATGGTGGGTAACACAAACCATTAAAGGTTGTGAAAGTGACCGTACTACTATGACTGTTATCGTGCATCCGGGTGATGTAGATAGCTTTAGTTATAGTGTTCAGTATGGTTGTCAATCAGACCAGGTATCGTTTACAGATCAATCTACTGGTTCTATTGTTTCCTGGATATGGGATTTTGGAGATGGTGCTACTGATACTGTGAAGGATCCGGTGCATCAATATCTAAAACAAGGTACTTATAAAGTAAAGCTGATAACACTGAATAACTATAATTGTCAGTATAGCTATTCTACCTCATTTACAATAAGCCATCCGCAAACAATATCTTCTACGGTAGTACCTGATACGATCTGCGAATTTAAAAACATAAAGTATACAGGTAATGCTACCGGTAAAGCACCATTGTCCTACTTCTGGGATTTTGGCGATGGAGCTACTGCCAATACGCTTAATACAGTCCATTTCTATTCCAATACAGGCGTGTTTAAAATATTATTTATAGCAACAGATTCTATAGGTTGTCACGATACTGCCATTTCTTATGCTTCTATTGATACTTTTGCTACTGCCGACTTTTCTGCAAGTGATAGTATTATTTGTGTAGGAAAAACAGTAACGTTCAATGGTGATTATTCTCAAATAGGAAATACAGGTGCTGTATGGACATTTGGTGACGGATCGTTGCTGAAAGATCAAAAGCATCCGCGTCACGCATTCGACAGAGCGGGAACCTATACGGTAACTTTAGATGCTAAATATCGCCAGTGTCCTGATACGATTGTTAGTAAACAGGTACAGGTAAACGGCTTACCGGTTGTAAACCTCGGACCGGATACTTCTTTATGTACAGGTAGTGGTTCTATAATATTAGCTGATAATATTAATGGAAGCACTCCGGGCGCAAGCTGGTTATGGAACACAGGTGCTACTACACCATCTATTACTGTATCACAGTATGGGTTGTACTATGCCACTGTTAATGTGAATGGTTGTTCAAACATGGACTCTGTTAATGTGAAGAATGATTGCTACCTGAGTGTGCCAAACGCATTTACACCTAACGGTGACCGGTCAGACGATTATTTCCTGCCACGCCAGTTATTGTCTATGGGTGCTACAGAGTTTACAATGAATATATATGACCGTTGGGGACAATTAATATTCAAAACAGATAACGTGAATGGACGCGGATGGGATGGTAGATTCAATAATGTAAAACAGCCTACAGGTGTGTATATATATGTTATTGATGTTGCTTTCAAAAATGGCGTAAGGCAACACTACCAGGGCAATGTTACTTTGCTGAGGTAATAGAAGTGATATTTATACTAAAAAGGTCCTGCAACAGCAGGACCTTTTTTTTGGATCTCATATTTGTTCGCATGATTTTTGTTACTGGTTTTATAGTTTCAGTATATTAATCTTATTTTAGGCAATGATGTCTAATACATAATATTGCAGTGCTGTATTTATTATTAGAGCTACTAAAGTCAATTTTCGATCTTGGATAACCGGGTATTTATAAAATGTGCCATTTTATATTTGACTATTTCGTGCATATATGTACCAAAGTCAAATGCCCAGGTATTGCATAAACTGGACCATTTGAAATTGGATAGCCTAAGACTATCGCATCATAAGTTTATAAATAATGTTTTTCAGCAGGCGGTAAATTCCATAAAAAAAACACCTGATAATGATTCTTTTATTGAACTGACCACAAGCGGCAAAAGTGAACAGCCCTATATGCGCTTTCAGGGTAAAATTATCAGGCATATAGTAATTGAATCATTAAATTTTGAAAGAAGCTTTACTGACACGGAAAAACGCACCTGGGCATCCAGAGTTGCAGACGCAGCACATACCAATACAAAAGCACACATCGTAAAGAACAATCTTTTTATAAAAGAAAACACACCTGTAGAACCTTATAAAATCGCAGATAATGAAAGGTACCTCCGTACATTGAACTATATAAATGATGCACGCATTATTATATTACCCATAAAGAATGACAAGGATTCTGTAGATATAAAAGTGATCACAAAAGACTTTTTTAGCTTGTCTGCCGATGGGGCCTCTGACGGACTGAACCATATACATATGCGAGCCATCGATGCCAATATTGGTGGTACAGGGCAAAGAATTGAATTAACAGGTTTATTTGATTATACACGGAGCCCCAATTTTGGCTATGGGTTTTTATACAGGGCCAATAGTATTGGCCCTACATTTATTAATGCGACGGCTATTTATAGCCAAATGAATATAAATCAAAATACGCACGAAGAGGAGAGTGTCTCTTCAATTGACTTTGAAAGGCCGCTCGTATCTCCATATTCTCATTTTGCAGGGGGGCTTTTGCTTAGCCATAATGCTTCCTATAATTTATACAATGTGGCTGATAGTTCATTCTATAAGTATAGTTATGATCTTTTCGATGGTTGGGTAGGGTATAATTTAGGTATAAATAAGCTTGCAAGGCATGATAATAGTACCCGAAACAGGAAGTTTCTTGCTGTTCGTTATTTTAATTACAACTTCAAAAATGTCCCTTCACAGGTAAATGATAATTTCAGCCCGGTATATAATACAAGACAAGGTATTTTAGGCCAAATAACCTTATTTAGAGAAGAATATTATAAGACTCAATACATTTATGGTTTCGGTACTACTGAAGATTTTCCTTATGGATACAATTACGGTTTAGTAGGCGGGTGGGTACGACAATTAAATATAGAGCGGCCCTATATTGGCATTAATACATCAAGATATTTAGCTACCAATTCGGGCGACTTTATTCAATTGTTTTTACGTGCGGGTACCTATTATTATCATGGGGGTCTCCAGGATGCCTCAGTACTTTTAGGGGGTACTGCTTTTAGCCGCATCTATTTTTGGGGGCAGACAAAAATAAGGCAGTATATCAATCTTAGTTATACTCAGTTATTTAACAAGGTGGTTTATGCACCCTTACGCATCAATACACCTTATGGTGTTCGTGGCTTTACTTCAGATTCAGCCTATGGAGATAAAAGAATAACAATACAGTCTGAAACAGAATTTTATTTAAAATTCAAATTGCTGGGATTTAAGTTCGCGCCATTTGTATACGCTGATATGTCGTTGCTAACACCCGAAAATAAAGATATTTCAAATTCTGTATTTTACCCTGGCATTGGTTGTGGCGTTCGTACCAGAAATGAGAACCTTGTTTTTGAAACAATAGAAATTAGGATCTATTACTTTCCGCGTACAGTTTACGATATGCAGGGGTTTAAGGTGGTAGTAAGCTCCAATATACGGTTCAGGTATAATAGTAATTACGTAACAGCACCCGATTTTGTACAATTAAATACAGATCAATAGGAATAATTGTAAATTAGTATGGACTATAAAATATATTTTATGTCTTCACTAATAACAAGGCTCACAGCATATAACAAAGGCCTTTCTCCCGATCTTTTAAAACTGAAATGGGACGCTTTACGTGAAAGCCCTTTCCGGTTCTACAGAGGCACTTGCAATTTATTTGCAGAAGATTTTTGCAAGGCATATAAGGGTGCCAAAAAAATAAATGTTTGGCTTTGTGCTGATCCGCATTTTGAAAATTTTGGTTCTTTTAAAGGGCAAAACCGTCTTGTATATTTTGATATCAATGATTTTGATGAATCTATATTAGCAACTCCCGAAATTGATATTACACGGTTTCTCACCAGTATTATTATTGCCGGCACACAAATGCATGCTAAGCAGAAGGAGATAACGAAAGTTTTGCAACAGCTATTGGCCATTTATTGTACTACTTTATCTGCAGGTAAGGCTATGATGATGGAAAAAGAGGTGGCACATGGCTCTTTGAAAAAATATTTTGAACAATTGGAAAAGAGAAACAGAACTGCTTTTGTTGCCAAAAAAACACTTAAAACTAAAGCCGGGCTCACTATTAAAACAGATGGTATTGCTTATATAGAAATAAGCGAAGCAGAAAAAAAATCAGTAAAGACAGCGCTGGCAAGGCTTTTGAAAAAAGATAAACATTTTTCTGAATTAAAGATCCTTGATGTGGCATTTAGAGTCGCAGGTACAGGTAGCCTCGGATTAGAACGATACGTCTTATTATGCTATAACAAAAACAGAGATAAATATTATTTTCTGGATGTAAAAGAATCCAGGAGATCTTGTTTTGCAACTAATGTCAAAACAAAACAACCCCATTTTGCAAACGAAGCCGAAAGAACAATATATGCAGAATGGGTAATGCAATTTTGCACACCGGGCTATATTGAAAAACTGAAGATCGGTAAAAAATGGTTTGTTGTAAAAGAGATGCAGCCCACTATCGATAAGATCGCTATAGAGAGTTTTAATAACAATTTTGTAGAACTCACAGCCGCCGCTACAAATATGGTACCATTACTGGCTTATGCGCATATCAGGAGCACAGGTCATGGAGGTGCGTGTACTGCAGACGAGCTTATACAGTTTTCTAAAAAGGTGAGCTGGCAGAAAGATGTTTTAGCATTAGCGCAAATTATGGCTGATAAAAATGATAAATATTACAAGTTGTATATTAGCGATAAAGCAGCAACATAAAAACACTTATACCCTGTTGCTATCACAATATCAATTCATCCGTTAATTTAACCGGGTACTTGTCATGGCGCTGTAACAGTATATACTACCATTTCAGCATCACCATCAGCGGTTTTTTTCGAAGGAGTAGCATTCTTTATTGCAAATACTTTGTTGTCTCCGCTGCTAATATTTTTTAGAATATCTTTTGTACAGGTAATAAGTTGATTATCGGTACAGGTAAAAGTTGCTTTCTCGGCGTTGATGATAAAATTACTGTTCGAACTTATTTTTAATTCAGGTTGATTGACACTGGTGTTTATTGTGGAGCTAAATTCTATGACCGGGTTGAGCTGCAATAATATTCTTTGAGAAGCTGTAGCAGACATATGCTGCGCATTACTGCAATAAGACATACAGATAATTGATAATAATATTAGCGCCGCTCTCCTCATACGCATTAACAAACTTTAATGTATGTTATTCGTTTGTTAACGTAAGTTAAGAATTTCTTTTTTGAAAAAGCAATACAGTGCTAATAAATCTAGATGAAGATTTCTAAATTCTTAGCTTACAGCAATAAATAGATTAATTATTTTACTATTTAATTTCGATATTTGTCTCTACGGCCTCTAAAGACAGGTCCTCACCCGCATCTATTACCGCTAAAGCCGAATATTTGCCTTTAGGAAGATTTAAAGGTAACTGGAAGATCACATAACGTTTTTGTGCCGGGAAGGTAGGAAATTCTACCGCATCCAATTTTATTTTTTTACCATCTGCCAATGATGTAAGCTCTATATATGCTTTGCATTCCAGCATGATGTCGCCAACATTCTGGCAATAGACCTGGTACAAATTAGTTGCGTTAGGGATGGGGGATAAAGAAATAACCTTCATTTGTTTTTTTGTAAGGCTGGGCGGTGTTTGGTAGATGTGTACACCCACGCGCAATAAGTTATTTACGGTTGCCGCAGAACCTTTATTTGCCTGTGCATTCTGCTCCTGCACTGTTTCTATAAACAGCATCGACCATTTCATCTTGCTCGTTGCGTCTGCGGCATCAGGTACCTGCATCTTTACATTTACTGTGGTAGAAGCACCAGGCTCTAATTCCACAAAATTTCTGCTAAGTGTTATCCACGGCGAGCAAGAGCTGGCTTGTGTATTAGGCTCGTAATAGATATGTCCTCCCAGGCTGTCCCTGTTCCAGTCATTCATGTACAATTTAAACTGTACTTTCTTGGTCGAACCGTTCGATAAGTTAATTACCTGTGTCTCGCTTTGTGAATTAGTAAGCGTAAATTCAAGGGTTGTGGGATGTACCCCCAAATTCTGGGCTATTACCCGGTTGAAAAAACATGCAATGATCACTAAAACGGCCGAGAAGAGTAGCTTTTTATTTGTCATAGATTTTCGAATAAACAAAAAAAATCATTTTTATAGACAAATACAAAAAATAAGGTAAATTAGTTATACAGCAATGAGAATATATTTTAGTACACTATGTTATATTTTGTAAAATAATTAATTATAAATACATTATTATCATAAGTGTTAGCGATATCACTTCTAAATTAGCAGCATTTCAGTATGGTTTCAAGATGTAGTCAATTGTGCTTTTCTACATTATGTGCACCGTTCTCTTCATTAGCTATATAAGCTCTTTTGGGTATTTTTTCATATTACATTTCATTAACAAGCAATAGGAGTCAATTATTCATCAATTGTGCTAATGATTGAGATTAAAATTTTTACATCCGGCATTTTCGCTGATAAAGCTGATAGTTATTGTGTAGATATGTATGCTACATAAGTAGTTTATACTGATACAAACTGTAGTTTTCAAATTTCATCTTAATGTTTAATTTATTCTTCGTCGGGTAATGAACATTTTTTTTTAAATTGCGATGATTATTGTTTTTGATCTTCAATTTTTTGCATACACCAGGATAGTGAGAGATATCTTTTAAAACTTGCAAATAGGTTGGAAAACTGCGTATGTTCATAAGGAATTGCTCATTATATATCAGGTTGTTGGTATTGCTTTTGCCGGCAGTGCTCTTCGCCAATATCAATTGTAAAGCCCAGGCATCAAGTAGTAATTTTGTTCGGGTAAATACAAATACTTCTATTTACTTCTTATTGAGTAATGCCGCTCAAATAGAGAGTGCGCAAACTATTACTAATGCGTTTTGTCTTTATACAAAAACGTCTGCTAATAATGCCAGCTATTATGTAAAAGCAACTAATTCTACCACCACTACCACATCAATGCCTATTGGCAACCTGGTACTTACATTTTATTCTACAGATGCTGTGTCAGGTAGATATTCAAATCTAAATACGTCTGCTATACCATTAACAACAAGTGATCAATTGCTCTTTCAGGTATATAAAAAGAATACCTTTTATAACTTTTGTTATAGTGTCGGTATACCTGCAACCGGGTATACCTATAAGCCGGGAATCTATTCATGGACAATAACTTTTACAATGACACAGCCATGAAAAAGATCCTATTTATAATATTGGTTATGGTATTGCCCTCATCATTGTTTGCGCAATATACTTTTACCCCCACTACAACCGGGCAGATCACTGTAAATACAGTTATGGTTGTTAGCTTCACAGCCGGGGCAAGTGCCTCAACTACTTTAAGCGGTGTATCAATCCTTTCAAGCGGAACTACCATAAGCAATGCTGCCACGGTAGCTATAAAAAGTAACCTGGCATGGATAGTAGAAATAAATGCATCGAGCGCTAATTTCACCCCCTCCGGAACCGGCAGCACTACAATGCCCTGCAGTATTTTAGGATTTAGAAAAAATGGCACTTCACCATTTGTAACATTGTCTACGGCAATACAAACATTAACCACCGGAAACCCCGGCGATGCCAGCACAACGGGCAATACTTTTGGTGTAGACATAAATTATAACCCGGGATTTAATTATACAGGTGATACCTATACCATGAGTATCGTCTATACCATAACCAATCAATGATATTGAAATTTATAAGAGGTTATTTTGACTGAATTAATGAAAAAAATAATTGCCATATTATTACTAACTATTGGGTATTGTAGCGTCACAACCGCCCAAACATCGGTAACACAAACCGTAAGCCTCACTATTGTTAATTCTATCGCGATCACTTTTGTAAGCACAGGTACCTCCACGGGGTCCACAGTAACCATACCATTTACTACTGTATCAAATTATGCCAACGGGGTTGCTTCTGCTGCACAACAACTGCTGGTACAATCTAACCGGAATTTTAATGTAACCGTTCATTGTAACACCACCAGTTTCACTTATTCCGGCTCTACTAGTCCTTCACCCACTATGCCTGTCAGTGGTGTATTAGCGATAAAAGTAAGCGCCAACACCACAGGTGGCTCCATTGCGTCGCCGTTCAGTTCTTCTGCCTATGCTACCCTGACCGGTACAGCGCAGAACCTCATTACAAGTGGCACTAATGGCGGCAACCAGGGCTTTTCAATCATCTACAATACCACACCCGGTTTCGCTTACCCGGCTGGCACCTATACCACCAGCGTTATTTATACAGCTACCCAACTTTGATCTTAAGTATATATCATCTTGATAGGATGATATATATACCCTTCTATTTATTTGAGAGGCTTTTTATACATAAACAATAAGAAATCAATTTTCAGAAAGCCTTAACTTATTATATTGCAGCTTAACTATTACATTCGCATTCTAATTAGTTAAAATGGAACAATCGCAATACATCCACGTGCCCTATGGCAAAACCGTACATGGTGAAGAAGAAATAGAAGCAGTAGTAAAAGTATTACGCACCTCTACCCAGATGGGCAAGAACGTACGTGAAATGGAAGAAAGGATAGCAGGGCTCTACGCTAAGAACTATGGCATCATGGTAAACAGTGGCTCGTCTGCACTCTATCTCGCTGCCGACCTGTTAGGCTATGAAGCAGGGGCTGAGATAATAACACCCGCACTTACATTTTCTACTACTGTAGCGCCAATTGTAAAAAAAGGTTGGATACCTGCTTATGTAGATGTAGAAGAAGGTACCTATAATACAGATGCCAATAAGGTAGAAGAAATGATAACGCCTAAGACAAAGGCGATGATAATACCCAACCTGATAGGCAACCTGCCTAACTGGAAACAACTGCGCGAAATAGCAGACAGGCACAATCTCTTTGTGCTGGAAGATTCAGCAGATACACTTGGTGCAGAAATAGGCGGCGCTTCATCGGGCCGCTATACAGATATGAGCACTACCAGCTTTTATGGTTCGCACATTATCAACTGTGCGGGCAACGGTGGTATGCTTTGTGTAAACGATAATAAGATGTACAATCACGGCAAGCTCTTGCGTAGCTGGGGTCGTAGCTCATCACTCTTTGTAGAGTCTGAAAAAATAGAGAACCGCTTTAATGTAGAAATAGAAGGCATACCCTACGATGCTAAATTTGTTTTTGAAGAGCCCGGTTATAATATCGAGCCTTCAGAAATGGGGGCGGCATTTGGTATTGTACAGTTAAATAAACTGGCTAATAACATTGATACACGCACCAGGAATTACCTGCGCATGCGTGAGTTCTGGAGCCAGTTTGAAGAGCATTTTATTCTTCCCAAACAATTACCCGATTCTCGCACAGGCTGGCTGGCATTTGCTACCACGCTAAGAGAAACAGCGCCTTTCATTCGTCGCGATCTGCAGATATTCCTCGAGAAGAGAAATATACAAACACGTACCGTTTTCACAGGAAATATATTACGCCAACCGGGCTTTAAGAACCTGGCTCACAAAGCTGCAAAAGGCGGATATACTGAAGCGGATAAGGTAATGCGTGGCGGTATGTTGCTGGCTTGCCATCATGGCTTAAGCGAGGAGCAGATAGCACATGTAATGGAAAGTGTTACTGTATTTATGAAGCAGATCTAAAAAAAAGCAATGCTGGAAATAATAGCGCTTATTTTCCTTACTGGTACGATTGGGATGTTAGCCAAAAAAAAAGGAAAAAAATCGGGCCTTTGGAAACTTTACACGGTATTGTCCTGGTTTGGATGTGAAATAGTGGGTATGATTCTTTCTGTTATAATAACAAAGAATACCAATATTATTATGCTTGGAATAGTCGGTCTTGCATTCGGATTTGGAGGTTATTTGCTCGTGAAATATATCCTGGAGAAGATGCCTGATGTAAACAGCGACTGGATTGAGCATATTGGTGAGCAAGAGTAATAGCCTACCCTTACCAGCCCAACAAGGTCTTCAGCTTAGCCATACCACTCTTACTTACAGCTACTTTTGCGCCATTTTGCAGCAATGCTATATGGCTGTCTTTTTCATAAGGCTCAATTCTTACTAATTGTGATACAGGTATCAGGTAAGAGCGGTGCACACGTACAAACTGTTGCGGGTCCAGGCTTTGCTCTATAAAAGACAAAGTGCTTTTCTTCAGGTAATTGCCGCCGCCGGTATAGATCTTTACATAGTCATCTTTGGCTTCTATATACTGTATGTCCTGTTCAGGTATTATACGTATCAGCCCGTTATCTTTTACTACTACACGGCGTTGATAGCCTTCGTATACATGCTCCTGCAGTATGGGCGCTATATTTTGCACCTGTTGTGTAGCCACCTGTTGCAGCCATTTTTGTATTGCCTTGTCAAATCGCTCCTTGGTTATTGGCTTTAACAGATAATCTACCGCATGTGCCTCAAATGCCTTAACCGCATATTCATCAAATGCGGTTGTAAATATCACCGATGGTGCATGGTCCAATAGTTCCAGCATCTCAAATCCATTCACACGCGGCATCTGCACATCCAGGAATATAAGATCCGGATTTAGTTCCTGTATGGTTTTAAATCCTTCAAAACCATCGGCGCACTCAGCCACCACCTGTATTTCTTTATAAGGTTGTAGCAAAGCCTTTATCAACTGCCTTGCCAATGGCTCATCATCTATCACGATCACTTTATACATACGATTGTGGTATTTTTAGTATAGTAGTAAATAGTTCT
>Ga0207152_1093_pt1 | contig 19150 bp, 13 predicted proteins | sample Alteio_BWMinHeat_30_FD_153590 | JGI IMG/M metagenome (GOLD analysis project Ga0207152, IMG submission 153590) | Enriched cells from forest soil in Barre Woods Harvard Forest LTER site, Petersham, Massachusetts, United States -... | ecosystem: Environmental > Terrestrial > Soil > Temperate forest >... | reverse complement strand
AATCACTTCTGGGGCAATGGCAAATGGAGCTTCGGAACCTCTTTGGGATTGAGGCTCGTGAGGGGCGTCTCAATCCCGAAGCGTTCGCCGGCGACGGCGTCTTCCTCGTGCACCGCGAGTTCGCCGGAGGCAAAGGGTCGTCACTCCTGAAAGAGGGCGACCCCTTTGACCTTGTCGTGATTGACGAAGCCCACGAGTTTTTCGCGAACATCTACAAACGGTTCGACAAAGAGGGAAACTACCAACAGGACGCGGACGAGGCCCAGATAGCTGACCGGGTACGAGGCCTTCTAAGAAAGGCTGCGACGCCTGTCCTTTTGCTGACGGCGACCCCGATCCAGAACTCGCTCACGGAACTCTGGGGCCTGGTCCAGTATGTCGAGCCGACCGACATGCTTCTCGGAAAGTTACCGACATTCCGCGAGGTCTTCTGCGACGACAAGGATAAGAGACTAATCCCGGGCCAAGAGTTCGAACTTCGTCGCCGTCTCGGGAGTGTTCTTCAGCGAACTCTGCGCAGCCAAGCCAAGGATTTCCTCGAGGTGCCCTTCGTGGAGCGTCAGGCGAAGTTGATCGAGTACCAGATGACCCCCGAGGAAAAGGAACTTTACGAACAAGTAACCGCTTGGCTGATGGAACCGTACCTCTGTTCCTTTGACGGCAAAAACCGACGGATTCTACTCATCGGCTTCCATCGTCGCATGGCCTCCTCGCTCGCCGCTTTGTCATCAAGCCTTGAGAAGGTCGCCGAGCGGCTCCGGAGACAACTCGCAGCTGGTGGACGCGACTCAGGCGACGAACTCATGACCGCGTTCGCCAGCGATCTTGAGGAAGATTTGGAAGACCTCGACGCACCCGAGGCCGAAGAACCCGCGGATCCTCCCTCGCGTGATAATATTCGCGCGGAACTTGAACGCATCGAAAGTTTCATCCGGCGGGCAAGATCGATCCCGCGGGAGAGCAAAGCCAATTACCTTCTCGAGGCGCTCAAGGTGATCCGCGAACGAGAAGCGAAGGGAGAAGGTACCGGCAAGGTTGTGATCTTCACCGAGTCCTTGAAGACGCAGGAATCTCTGTGCAAGCTCCTCACAGAGAATGGTTTCCGTCGGGAGGATGTCACGCTCTTCCGGGGGCAGAATAATGGGCAGAACGCCGAGGACGCGCTCAAGCGTTGGGAAGAGGAGGTCGGTCGAGCGAACCCGTCGGCCAATAAGCCAAGCCCGGAAGTCGCGACGCGCCTGGCGCTCGTGCACGAGTTCCGCGAGCGGTCGAAGGTGCTCATTTCGACCGAGGCAGGGGCCAAGGGTCTAAACCTGCAGTTCTGTGAGAATTTGGTCAACTACGACCTTCCCTGGAACCCTCAACGGATCGAGCAACGGATCGGTCGTGTGCACCGTTACGGACAGCGGCTAGGGGTAACGATCTTAAACCTTCTTGACCGCGACAATGAGGTTCAGCGGTTAACGTTCGAGATTCTGAGCAACAAACTCGAGCTCTTCGGGAAGGTGCTCGGCGCCGCGGACGCAGTTCTGCATGCCCCGACTTCCGACTTCCCCGAGCGGCTCGTTTGGGGGCTCGGCACCGACTTTGAAAGTCAGCTCCGGCACATATATGGTCAGGCTCGTTCCCTCTCTGAAATCACTGGGCAGCTCAGGGCTCTCCGGGAATCAATGGACACGAAACGCCAGGAGTTCGAAAGCGAACAGAACCGCGCAGCGGAACTGATCAAGACCCGGCTCGACGACAAAGTACGCGAAGTCTTTCACGAAAAGTACAGTAAACCGCAACTTAGAGCCAGCCTGGACGAACTCGACCGCGACATCGACGCTCTCATGGGCGCCTACTTGACAGCGATCGGGGTGGACTTCGTACGCACCGAGACCTCCGGACGCGTTGTTTATCAGATTTCCCGTTCGCCAAACATGCCCAATGTCTATCGAGATGGTGGGGAGTTCCTAATCGGCGACGCCCGAGATCCTAGCAAAGGGGAGCCACTTCATCCCGGACACCCTTTCGTGCGCGCCGCCGTCGATGAGGCACGGCGAGCCACTTCTCGGCCGTTTGTTGTCGAGATGGGCCCCTGCGGAGCGGAGTTGCATGAATCACTCGCCCCCCACGTCGGTCGGCGCGGTCGGCTGGTCGTGACGAAAGTGGCCTACCGGGGCCTTGAGTCAGTTGACCATCTTCTTGTGACCGCCCTGCTCGAAAACCAAAATGAGTCACTAAAGCTCACAATCGAGGCGCTGTTGGCGCTTTCTATTCAGGATTCTACAAGGCCCGAGACCCCGCTAACCGTTGACGACCGCGACGTCGATGATGCCATTGAGGAGGCGGTGTTGAAGGACCAGGTTGAGACGACGAAGGAGGATCAAAAGCGGTTCGAGCGGAAACTCGCGCAGCTTGACCATTTCCTCGAGGATCAGATTCTCGTGCTTAAGCGGAAAATAGCTGGCCTGACCCGAAAGCTCGAGGAGCGTCTGAGAAGAAGTGCAATGGTCCCTTCGGTTTTGGCCCAGAAAGACCGAGAGATCCAGTCACTGGAGAAGGATATGTCGAGGCTTGGAGAGCGCATCGAACGTCTTCAGCGGGGCGAGGACGATGACTACCAGAAATGGCGAGACAAGCTCTATGAACGCCGATTCAAAAGGCCCACGGTGGAGCGCATCCTGGAAGTAGATTTCCGGATAGTGGAAGGAGGCGGCGCGTGCTGAAAATCCTTCACACCGCCGACTGGCATGTGGGCCGTCCCTTCGGGCAGTTCGAGCCCGAGGACGCGCGGAAGCTTACCCGTGACCGCTTGAGTGTGATCGACACAATCCTCGGACTGGCGCATCAGTACAACGTCGATGCCATTCTGTGCGCCGGCGACCTCTTCGACAGGCCGGACCCGGCGGAGGTCTGGTGGCGCGGTCTTGCGGATTCGTTTGGGCGTCGGAAGACCTGGACTCGGCCGGTAGTGCTACTCCCAGGGAATCATGACCCCCTCACCAGGGACTCTGTCTACAACAAAAACCACCCCTTTCGCCGAGCCTTGCCCGAGTGGGTTCAGGTCGTTGACCGAGAAGATTTTCAGCTCGAACTCTCCCATGACGCCGTAGTCTACGCCGCTCCGTGTACATCAACGGCGGGGGACAAGGACCTCGCGCTCTCCCTTCCTTTACGTGGGGAACGTGATACGCGCGTCCGGATTGGGCTCGTACATGGTTCCACCTTCGACATTCCAGGTTACGCGACCAACTTCCCCATCTCCGAAGATGCACCCCAGTCCCGAGGACTTGACTACCTCGCCCTGGGCGACACTCACAGCTTCCGCGAGATTCCCAAAGGGGCTGTCGCCCCGATCGTGTACCCGAGTACGCCTGAGCCAACGAGCTTTAACGAGCAGGATGCGGGGTACGTAGCGCTCGTGTGGTTCACCAGGCACGGCAGCCGCCCGGAAATCCAGCGCGAACGGGTCGCACACTGGACCTGGCGGGAAGTTACGGTCTGTAGCATGGTCGAGCTACGGGCGCTGGCCGTCGAGGATCTCGTGTCTACCGTCTTGCGGCTCAAGCTCAACCTAGCAATCTCACTTAGCGAGTTGAGGGAAGTCGAGGGCATCCTTTCGTCTTTCAGGGGGACCGAGGCGACAAGCGCACGGACCGGTGCGTTTCTTTGCGAGCCCTCTGACCCCTCGAACCTTGTGGTTGACCCGGGAGATATAGACGTCCAGGGGCTGCCCGACTCTGTTCGTGGGACCGTGGCCCGCCTGAGCGAAGAGGCAAAGAATGACCAAGCGGCCAAACGCGCACTCATCATTTTGCAGCGTCTTCTTCTTGAGGTGCGATAGATGCTCCTGCTATCGCTCGAGGTCCAGAACTTCCGAGTTTTGCGTCAGGTTCACCTAACCTTTGGCAAGGGATTGAACGTCCTTTACGGCCCGAACGATCTTGGCAAATCGAGCATAGCGGAGGCTTTGCGGGTCGCCTTTCTCCTTCCCGTCACCTCGGGTGCGTGTCATAAATTGGTACCGTGGGGCACGAACTATGTTCCACGCGTCATTGTCAAGTTCGAAATGAACGACGTGGTTTGGCAGATCACCAAGGCGTTCGGGGCTGGACCGCAGATCCTTGAGCGGGTCGGGGAAAGCGGAACACTGTTCGAAGAGGCGCGCGGGAGGGACGTTGAAGGGAGACTACGGGAGATCATTGCCTGGGGCATCCCTGCCCCGGGCGGCCGGGGGGCGCCCAGAGGACTTCCTGAGAGCTACCTTGCGACCGCCCTGCTCGGCCGCCAGGACGAGGTCTCGGCGATTCTTGAAGCGAGTCCCGAGAAGGATGGAGACAAAAGCGGACTCGAACTCGTCAAAAAAGCCCTCGGCTCACTCGGGCAAGATCCGCTTGTCGGCCTGCTACTCCAACGGTTACAAGAACGAACCGAAAAGGTGTTCACTGAAGAAGGCCGACTTCGCCGAGCAGAGGACTCACCGCTCGTCCAGCTATCCAACAAAGTCAAGGACCAGAAGGAGCGCTTGGTCAAGTTGGAGGAACCGCTTCGCCAAAGCGGGGAAATCGAGAAAAAAGTTCAAGCCCTGATCGAGCAGAGGATTCTCGCTGCCGAAGTGTATGCACACCAGGAGCGGCAAGTCGAACTCCTGCGAAAGGTCAGAAAGGCCGAAGAAGAGCTGGAGCGCGTTCGGCACCACGAGCAATCGACGGAGGAAGCCCGATGTGCTCTTGCGGAGATCGAAGAGGATCTAAGCGAGGTAGAATTGAAGCACCAACAAGCAACCTCGGCGCTATTGAACGTCGAAAAGGAGCTGCAAACGGCGCGAGAGCGTCTGGCAAGAGCCGTGGGCTCGCAGGAAATGGTTCGGGAGAATGTCCGGCAGACTCGCGATGCCAACAGGTCCAAACTGGTCGCTAAACGCGAAGGCATGGCCCGCCAGATCCAGTCGGCTCGAGAGGTGATACAGGCGCGTGAGCAAGTCCAGATTCGCGAGAGTGAGCTAAATCAAGCGGACGCGGAACACCAGCGAGCGCAGCAGACCGAGGTGCGAGCACAGGACCTCGCCGAACTTGCCAGCCTGCTCGCAGAACAGCAACAGGCGCACGCTTTCGTTGAGGCTTTGAGGATCGCAAAAACGGAGCGAGACGACCGAGCGACAGCCATGACGGAGGCAGCGGCAGAGTTGAAGAAAGCCGAAACCGCCCTAGAGGACGCCGAACTCGATGTGAAATCGCAGAAAGATGCGTTTGCAACGGCACAGCGGGAACGAGCCGAAAGCCATTTCCGCAAGGAGACCCTACGGGCTAGCCTGATCCGAGCGGAGAGCGCCGACCGGGAGGCCCTGCAAACCGTCGCTCGAGCCAAAGCCGCCATGGTTTGCAACGAACGTCTGGGCCAGGTGAAGAAGTTGTTGGCTGAGCTGGAAGTGGACGAGCGCGACCTTGAAACCAAGCTTTCTACAAACGCCGCCGAAAAGCAGGTCCACGAGGCTAGACTGCCGGCATCGACACCCTTGCCGATCCAGCCCGCTTTGTTGGTCGGGCTTTTGGGTGGAGCTATCGCCGCCGCTCTCGGGATCGCGCTACAGATCTCCGTCGGAGTACTCGCCGTGTCAATTGTCGGGACCAGTCTTCTCGGAACCGGGATGACGGCCTTTGTTCTCAGGCATCGCAGGCTTCGCCAAACGATCCAGTTGCTGTACAGAGAAATCGATGATCTAGCGAAAGTGCGAGAGAATCTTTTGGAGAAACGGAATCAAGTCTCGGTGAATCGGGGAGTGGCACAGGTACGCGTGGACTCGGCGCGAGTGGAGCGAGATCAGGCGGTGGCGGCCGTGGGGGACGTCTCGCTCGAAAAGGCCGAGTCACGGCTCCAGGAAGCACGCCGTGAACTAGAGAGCATCCAAGGTGAGGTCACAAGCCTCGAAAGCAACGAGGAAAAGCACGCCACTTGCATATCTGCAGATGTTGAAGCAGCGGAACAGATGGTTATGCGTCTTAAGGAACAGGTTCTAGAAAAAAGACGCATGCTCGATGACGCCCGGGACCGGCGATCCGAAACGCAGATGCGCCTCGAGGCGGCGACTTCGTCAGCTGCTTTGGTTGATCTCGCCGGCGTCGAACAACGTGTGACCGTCGCGCGGATGAAGGCGGGTCGGGAGGTGGCGCCCGACCCAAAGGAGGCTCAGAATGTCCTCCAGATCGCGAAGCAGAAATCGGTGGATCTCGAGACGGCTATGAAGATCGCACGAGAACGCCTGCTGGATGCGCGATCGAGTTTCAAGGGGATGGCTGATGCACTCGGGCAACCTGCGGACCAAGTGCTGGCTGAGGCCGAGAAAAACCGCGAGGACGTGGACAAGGCTCTGGCAAGTCTCGAAGGTGTTTCCTCGACCGAGGTTGCGTCAGCCGAAAAGGAGTTTCTAGAAGCGCAGGCGCAAGTCACGCACCTCGACAAGGAGTTGAAGGAAACGCGACTGCTCGCTGATGCCGCAAGTCAGGCGCGCGATCAAGTCCGCAAGAATCGCGATGAGGAGACGGGCAAGCTCCAGGAGTACCTCCGGTCCTCGTCCAACATGGATCTCTCAGCTACCGAGGCGGGGTTGCGCCAGGTCCGTAAGGAAATGGAAAATCTTCCGCGTGGTTCGTTTTCTTCTTCGGAAGATTTCTCTACGGCCGAAGCTCTCCTTGAGAAGGCGCTGGCCGATTTCCAAAGGACGGAAAAGGAACTTCATAAAACTCGAGGTCAGCTCGAACTCGTCGGCGGAACTGTCTTAAGGGACCAACGCGACCAGGAGTTCGAAGTGCTGGAAAGCCTGAGAAAGTGCGCGGAAGATCTGGAACTCGAGTACAGGGCGACCAAACGCCTTCTCGATGTCCTCAAGGAAGAGGAGATGAAGATTGCCGCGCACCTCGGCCGAAGTCTCGCGAAGCCGGTGACGGAGATTTTTTCCGAGTTCACCTCCGGCCGGTATGCACAAATCGTTCTGGATTCTGGCCTACGCTTCCGGAGCGTAATGGCCAAGGGGGATGAGCGCGAACTGGCATCGCTTTCGGTTGGCACCCGCGATCAGCTTGCCACATTCGTTCGGCTGGCTCTCGCGGCACATCTGAAGAGCGTGATAGTGCTCGACGACCAGCTCGCTCAGAGCGACCCACGGCGCCTCGACTGGTTTCGGGAGCGGTTACGCGCTAGCGTCCGGGATCATGAGCACCAGATCGTCGTGATCACCTGCCGCCCCTTGGATTACCTTCACCCAGAAGAGATACCGGCCCCACCGAGCGACAAGTTGGTTTCCGTGGACGGAAAACTGGCAGTGGTGGACCTTGAGCGGCTCACATCGTGCTGGTGATCGCATAGTGTTCGTGAGGCGGTTCTCAAGACGCTTTTGGTTTTGAAGTTGCTTGCCGCTCACCAAACTGGCAAACTTAAACATCAAGTTCAATTGGCCAGGAGCAGTCCCATGGATCGCGTCTCCATTCTTCAGTTCCGCCGCCAGGCAGAAGCGACCATCCCTCAGGTGCAGCAGGGCAAGCGGTTCATCGTGACCTATCGCGGCAAACCTGTCATGCGCTTGGAGCCTATTCGCGAGCCGCAGGTAGGCGCCGACGATCCGTTTTACTCCCTCGACCAACTCGCCGTCTCCGGCGGAGAGGCGCTCACCAATGAAGAAATCGACCAGATCATCTACCAAGACTGAAACTTTCGTCCACAAGCACTTTCGCGAGGCGGGTTTGCTTCGCGAATATTCATTGCACGTACTTGGACAGTCCGACGTGATACAGGGGTCTGTGTGCAATGCAAGCAATGAACGTGCTCAGACCGCACCATTTAGCAACCCATTGTGATGAAGGAGGTTCCGGCGAGCCGAGCCAGCCCCGTGCCACTCGACGGGCGCCACCCACGTGTTCTAATGATGCCCCCCCTCCCCCATCAACCAGCCGAAATAGCCGGACAGTGCCACCAGGAGGCCGAGCAGGGAGCAGGCCAGGCCCGAATACCAGAAGGGGCGGCTTTTTGTCAAAATCGCCATCGAGCACAGGACGACGCCCAGTTGCAGTGCCAGCTCGCCAAGATCGAAACGGTCGGCCTGGGCGTGAACCTTGTGACTGTCGCTGACTGCCTTGTCGGCCCTTTCCTGGGATTCCTCGGCCTTCTTTTTGAGCTTTTCGGCCTCCTCCAACATCTTCGGCAATTCCTTGGCGTATTGCTCGACCTGCTTTTTCCATTTGCCGGTGGCTTTTTCCTGGACCTGTTCGGTACCGAATCTGAGAGGCATCATGCTGACGAAATCCAAAAATGCTTCGTACATGACGCCACGATTCTTTTTCGCCTGGTAAAAAGCGTACTGGTCCGCGGTATCGGTGCGGTAAACGCCGACCAGCGCTTGTTCCTTGATCGCGTCGCCTTGCAGACGCAGCGTTTCGTTGTGGGCCTCGTGTCCAACCATGGTGACCGCGGCCAAAATGGCGGCGACAATGGCGATGGAGACGGTAACGCGCCGGTCAAAAGGGTTGTGGGCCGCATGCTGCGCGTGTTCGGCGTGTTCCAGGGTTTCTTCCGGTCCGTGTCCCATGGTGGTGTGATTCCTTTTGTGCGTTGTTCTGTCTGCCTTGCAGATTATTCAGGGAGCTGGTCAAAGGCCACGATGTTTCAGAGGCTCTATCAAAACGGGGACAGGACCCGTGATTTTAGGGGTCCTGTCCCCGTTTTGATGGAGCCGGCGTCAATTTGGTGATGAGGTCCGCGAATTGCGGATGGCTTCTGTGCAACTCGTGGCGCTTGGCTTCTTCATAATCGGCGTACTCAAACCCAGGGGCCACGGTACACCCAAGCAAAGCGAATTGGCCGCCGGGTTCGAGAATGCTTCCCTGCCAAACTCCGCGCGGCACCACAACCTGCACGCGCTGTCCGGCCATGACGTCCGGGCCCAGGACGATGGTTTGGCCCTTGCCGTCGGCGTGTAGTTGCAACATGCAGACCGGGTCGCCCAAATAAAAATGGAAGATCTCATCGCTCGCCAGCCGATGGAGTGCCGAAAAACTTCGTGCGGTGAGGAGGTAGTAAATCGCGGTGCCCTGGGCACGCCCACTTGGATAATGGGCCGGCATACCGCCAGGGGCAATGATTTCGGTCGACCGATAGGTCTCGCGAAAAAACCCGCCTTCCCTGGGATGCGGCTGAAGTTTCAAGAAAGCGATGAGTTCCTCAGCGGTGGCCATGATTCTCTCCGCCTGGATGATCGTTTGGATTTGTGATTGGCAGGGCTAGACCGTTCCCGGAAAGACGACGTATCCCCGCCGCTCTTCGCCTTGTACGGGCCCGAAAAACTCCTCCATGATTTCAAAGACATGATCGACTTGCCGGGTAACCAGGTAAAAGCGGCCGCCGGGTTTGAGGCAGCGTTTGCCGCGCTCGATGAACAGGCGGGCGATGGCGAGTTGCGCGTAATACGGCGGGTTGGCCAGGACCACATCGTAGGAACGGGGAGAAATCTCATTGAGCGTACACGAGGCGATGGTTTCAAACGCCCCGGCTGCCAGGTTCTTGGCATTCATTGCCGTCAAGGCGAGCGCGCGCAGATTGCTGTCCACGAACGTGGTGAAGCCGCCCGGTCCACTCTTTAGCGACGCCATGATGCCGTTGGTGCCGCAGCCACAGCCCAGATCCAGGACGCGCTCGCCTGCCTTCACTTCCATGGCTTCCACCAGGGCGCGGGCGCCGTCATCGAACTTGCCATAGGAAAAGGTCCCCGGCCGCGACACGAAGCGCAGCGACAGATCTTCGCCGGCACGCACGTGAAAGGTCATCTCGTGGCGTCTGCGCTCGCGATCGCCGTCGCGCTGACACCACAAGACGGCGTTTTTGCCCGCCATCGGACGGTGGACCTTGCCGAAGACTTTTTTGAGGGCTTGCGGAAAAAACTCTTCCTTCTCATAGGGCGACAGGACGGCGAAGGTCCCGCCCGGTTGCAAAGCATGATACCCTTGCTCAATCATGTCGAGCTTGAGACCGCGTTCGCCGCCCAAGGGGACCGGATATATAAGGGTCTGCACGCGCGCGGGCAGGTCCCAGAGATCAGGTGCGGTCACCACTTCCGCGAAATTGCCGCTTTCCTTCAATTCCACGCGCAACCGGTCCGCCTGAAACAGGTCCATCTGGAAACAGGTGACATCCGAGCTCGGCAGCACGCCCACCAACTCGGCCACCTCGCCCGGCGAACCAAGCACGACACCGAAAGGGGGCTTGAGTTTGGTACCCAAAATGGCTGCCAACTCAGGAAAGAGGCGGCGTTTGTCGACCGGCTTGAAGCGTGGCATGGATTCCCTTGAACCTTGGGATTGGAACTCGAAGCACAGAGAGTTTGGCAAAGATTATGATACAAAAAGTTTGACCGATCCCTCCTCAATCATTCCCGGCTTCAACACCCGCCAACCCGCGTCCACACCCTGTTGTTCAAGATTGATGGCATCGGTCACACAGGTGTAGGGTTCCAGGCAAATGGCCTGACGGTGCGGCGGAGTGAAGCCGACGATTTCTCGGAAAATACCCGACGTGTGCATTTCCAGGCGCCGATTTCCATGACGGACTACCCCCCTCAGGGCCGATTCATTCGCCTTGGTTGGCGGCTGAAGATCCGTGAAAACATCGTCCAAATGCAATTGATCGTAGCGCTTGCCGGCGCGTAAATCACGTCCTTCTTCAACCGGAGAACGCTGGCCCGTGGGCAAAGAGTCCGCCAATTCCCAGGTTTTGTCGGCCGGCACAGTGATCTCGGCCTCGGATCCCCCAAAAAGAGAAAGTGCAAAGTAGGGATGGAAACCCAGGCCATAGGGAAGCTCCTTTGGGCCTGGATTGGATACGGTCACAGCCAACTCCAGATGATCACCTCCGAAACAATAAGAAGCGGTGATGCGGTAATCCGCGGGCCAAAGCTCGAGCGTCTCCGGCGCATCTTGCGAACCCACGAATTCTCCTTTTACCCACGCGGAACCATCATCGACACCTTGATCGACGACGCGCCACGGCCTGCGGCATACGAAACCGTGGATGGCGTTTTTGCCGGAAGGGTCATTGGCCGGCAGCCGATATTCCTTGCCGGCCCAGGTGAAGCGGCCGTCGCGGATGCGGTTGGGAAATGGAAACAAAATCGGGAAGCCGCTACGGGTCGGCTTGTTTTCCTCAAAAAATCTCGGATCGGCGTACAGGAGCTCGCCAGCGGGGACGTGCCAGCGGTAAGCGTTAAAACCGAGGGCGGGCGCGATTTCGACAAAACTGCCATGGCCATCGTCCAATACCCAGACGCGCTCGTCCACGCCGAAGGTGTTGGGACGTTTCTCCACGCGAACCTGGAATGTCATGTTTGTTCCCTCCCCAACAGAGCGCGGCGGCCATAATTTGATGGTGGCATGATATCCCGGATGTGTTATCTGGCTTCGGAGGCCAGATAGACAGAGAAGCATTCTGACAGTTATAGCTTCTAAAGGACTACATGGTGCCGACTTTTGCCGCTGATGCACTGATCTCATTTGCCGAGTCTCTGTTCGGTGCCGCCGGCGTGCCGCCCGACGAGGCGGAGCGCGTGGCACGGAGCCTGGTGGACGCCAATTTATGCGGGCACGATTCCCATGGGATCATTCGCGTGCCCCAGTATGCGGCAGCCATCCATGATGGCCGGCTCAAGCCCGGCGCGCCGTTCACGGTGGTCCGAGAAACCGCGGCCGTCCTGATAGCAGACGGCGGCATGGGATTGGGCCAGGTGCAAGCACATCGCCTCCTGGACCGGCTTGTGCCGCGGGCGGAAGGGCTTGGACTGGCGGCCGGGACGTTGAAGCACTGCGGTCACATCGGCCGGTTGGGGGAATACGCCGAAGCCGCCGCCGCCCGCCGCATGGCCTTGATCGCCTCGGTCAACAACCATGGTTACGGCCGAGCCGTGGCGCCACCCGGTGGGATCGAAGGACGCCTGGCCACCAATCCCCTCTGCCTTGGAGCGCCGACCAACGGCGATCCGATCGTTCTCGATATTGGCACCAGCGTGGTCGCGGAAGGTAAAATACGCGTGCTATTCAACAAAGGACAGAAGGCCCCCGATGGTTGGCTTCTTGACAATCGAGGCCAGCCGACGAACGACCCAGGCGTCCTTTACAAGGATCCGCCGGGCACGATCCTGCCCCTGGGCGGAGCACAGGCCTACAAGGGATTCGGCATCAGCCTGCTTCTGGACATGTTCACCGGCGGTTTATCCGGTGCCCCGTGCAGCACTCCCGGCGCGCCGAACCTGTCCGCCAACGCCGTCCTGTTTATCGTCCTGGACGTGAACCAGTTCGCGGGCGGCGCGCACTTCATCAAGGAAGTGACCAGTCTCGCGGCCAACGTCCGCAACTCTCCCAAAGCGGAAGGAGTCCAGGAAATCACTCTGCCTGGCGACCCCGAACGCCGCGCAAAAGCCATACGTCTCAAAGAGGGCATTCCCCTCGACGACGGCACGTGGGGCCAGTTGACAAAACTGGCGCTGACGCTGGGAGTGGCGGTTCCGGCCGTTTAGTGGCTAAATATTTCCCGATCATGAGAGGTGTGGAGGTGGGCAAATCCCTCGTTCTGGTGGTGCATTGGCTTCCTGATGGGGAACTGGGGCGCTGGGCGAAGGAATTTCCGCACATTGAATTCGTGGATGCCCGCGAGCCGGAAGTTTGCAACCGGCGCCTTGGCGAAGCGCTCATCACCTATGGCTTGCCGGATGTGCAGCGCTGGGAAGATGCGGCTAACTTGCGGTGGATCCAACTCGCCTCGGCCGGAGTGCCATGGGCTTTGTGCCGGCCGGCCAAGGAAGGCAACATCCAGGTGACCAATTTGGCAGGTCTGTATGGGCCCACGATCGCCGAGCATGCCCTCGGCATGATGCTTTTTTTGGGCCGCAACCTACACGTCGCTCACCGCAACCAGAGGGAAGGGCGCTGGGACCGGGCCGTCATGGGCACGATGCGCGATTTGCACGGCAAGACGCTGGCTATCATCGGCCTGGGAAATATTGGACAGAACATCGCCCGGTTGGCGCATGCCTTTGGCATGCGCGTCCTGGGTTGCCGGCGCCGGCTGCAACCCACACCGCTGGTCGATCAGGTGTGTAGTCCGGGGGAAATTCGCGGCATACTGGGTGAAGCCGACTATGTCGCGGTCGCCGCTCCGCTGGTGCCTCAGACTGAGGGCATGCTCGGTCCAACCGAGTTCGAGGCGTTCAAGCCGGGAGCCGTTTTCATAAACGTATCACGCGGTCCGGTGGTTCAGGAACCCGCCCTCCTCGCAGCACTGCAATCGGGCCAAGTCGCCGCGGCGGGACTGGATGTGTTCACCGTGGAACCTCTCCCTGCCGAACATCCCTTCTGGACCATGCCCAATGTTCTCGTCAGCCCCCACTATAGTGGCGAGACGGTGAACAACTCCCGCCTTCCCGCCCAGCGCTTCCTGCGGAACTTGCATGCCTGGCTGGCGAACCGAGAATTGGAGGGGATCGTCGATTTGGATCATGGGTATTGAGAGCCGGTTGCAAAAACGGGGACAGAACCTCTAAGGCAAAGGTCCTTCTTTCCAACCGGCTCTAAATCTCGCCTTGTTTCTCCCTCGGCCACGGCCTACAATCGAGCGGTATGACAAAGTATTCCCTTTCAAAGGTGCCCTGGATGAGCATGCGCCAGATTCTTGGTTGGTCGCTTTTGTTTTCTCTGCTAACCTTTTCCGGTTGTCGCAAAGCGGCCGACGTCTGGCCCGACACCGGCAAAAAGCGGGTCCTGGTTTCCTTTCCCCCCCTCTATTGTTTCACAAAAAATGTGGCCGGAGAGGACCTTGAAGTTCGCTGCCTGCTCACTGCTCAGGGACCTCACGATTTTACGCCGAGACCGAATGATGTGCTCATGGTTCAAAAGGCCGACCTGATTCTGATTAACGGCCTGGGGCTGGACGAGTGGATAACGAAAATGATGGGGAAGAGTAAAGCGACCGTGATCGAAGTCGCCGAATCGATTCCTAGCGATCAGCTCAAGGCGATGGCCGAGGGAGATGGCCAAAAACACGAGGGCCACGATCATAAGCATGGCGAACATGACCCACACGTCTGGCTTGGGCCTCCACAAGCCAAGGCGATGGTCGCAACCATTGCCGCCAAGCTGGGTGCGATCGACCCTAAAAACAAGAAGAACTACGAGGAGCGGGCCGAAGTTTATGGCAAGGAACTGGAAAAACTGCTCGAACACGGCAAGGCCGCTTTTAAGCACAAGAAAAGCCGGAACATCATCGCCACTCACGACTCGCTGCAATACTTCGCCGACGCTTTTGGTTTGAAGGTAGTGGGCAACATTCAGCCCCGGGCCGGCATCGAGGCAGATGCCAAGAAGCTCACGGGACTCGTCAAGATTTGCAAGGACCATGAGGTGAACGTCATTGCCGTGGAGCCGCAGTATTCCAAGGGCCCAGCAGAGGCGCTCAAGAGCCAGCTCGGCAAACTGGGGGTGACCGTGGAGCTTGTGGAAATCGACCCCCTTGAGACCGCTCCCGCTGCCGACAATAAGGCCGAGCCCGATCCGATGTACTATATGAAGCGGATGTACGACAACATCGACAACCTGGCCAAGGCGCTCCCATGACCCCGCTGGTTTCCATACGCGAGTTGTGCGTTACCTTGGGTGGGACCCTCATTCTGCGCGGCTTCGGCGCCGGTTTGGCCCGCGGCAAGATCACCGCTCTCATCGGCCTCAACGGTTCCGGCAAAACGACCCTCTTGCGGGCCGTACTTAAGGAAATCCCCTACACCGGACAAATTGCCTTCCACTGCGGCCACGATCATAGCCAACCCAATCCGCGCCACGTCGGTTATGTGCCGCAAAAGCTTCGCATCGACGTCAACATGCCGCTGACGGTGCGCGATTTGCTCGCCCTGGCCATGCAGCGCCGGCCGCTCTTCTTCGGAATCGGCAAAGGTCTTAAAGCTCAGATGGGTGCCATGCTGGCCCAGGTGGGCGCCGGCGTGAACCTCCTGGACCGTCCCGTGGATAAGATCTCAGGCGGGGAATTGCAGCGCGTGCTCCTGGCTCTCGCCCTGGAACCCAATCCGGAACTCTTACTCCTGGATGAACCGGCGGCAGGCATCGATTTTCAGGATCAGGAGAAGTTCTACGAGCTCATTGCCCGCCTCAACCAGGAGCGCAGTATCACCATCCTCCTCGTGTCCCACGACCTCTCCGTGGTCAGCAAACACGCCCACCACGTCCTGTGTCTCAAGGACGGCACCCTCCAGTGCGAAGGCTCCCCGCGCGAGATCCTGAACGGCGAAATGCTGCGCGAAACCTTCGGCGGTGATCGGGGCGTATACGCGCACGAGCATCATCTCAAGTGACAGCCTGATGCAAAAACGAGGACATGACCCTTGATTTTAGAGGTCCTGTCCCCGTTTTTGCAAAAGGACTCAGCACGCGCGAAACGATGAATCATCAATGGTTCAGCATGAACTCCGCGCTGTTGAGCAGCGCCCAATAGACGTCGGCCATGGCCTGGCGCGGGTCGCCCATGGGACCGCCCCCGTCGACATAACGAACCAGGCGTTCGGTCTCCTCGGGCCGCGGCAAGCGGGCCATGACCCATATGTAAAGCGATTCAATATTCTTGGCCGTCGGTAGGGGCTTGCCCGTCGAGGCATCCTTGGCATTGAGCAAGGTCGTAAAGGACAAATTGTTCTCCGGCTTGATTCGCTCGGCCAAGAACTTTCCGTTCATGAGAAAGAGCGCTTGCAGAATGGACGTTTGGGTTTCGTGGCGGCGTTCCTGGAGGGTGAATTTGGTCATAAACTGGGCGCGCGGCGACGTGTCATTGAAAGGCTGAAAGTTAGGGTTGCGGCCGGTGGTGGATTGCTCGAAATGAGTCGCCTCCGCCACACTGTCGAAGAGTTGTTCGGGGGTCAGGCCGCGGACCGGCATGCGGGCAAAAAGGTTGTAATCTTCCTTGGTCGCCCTGGTGAGGCCCATGCTGGAACGCTGATAGGCTTCGGTATGCACGATCGCCTTGATCAGAAACTTGAGGTCGAACTTCTGCTCGGTGAACTGCCGGGCCATCTCGTCCAGGAGTTCCGGATAGGTAATGGGGCTATCATCGTTGGGCTCCATGATCGGCTCCAAGAGACTGATGCCGAAGAAATAGCCCCATACCTGATCGACCGTGGCCTTCGCGAAATAAGGATTCTCGGCGGACGTGATCCAGTCGGCGAGAACCGTGCGCGGCGAATCGTTGTCCTTCCACACGGGCTCGTTGCCGCTCAAGAACTTGGCTTTCACCACCTTGTCGGTGCCGGGGATCTTGATTTGGCGCATGCCGGGATTATCTTTGGGCGCCGGCTGAACGCCACCGCGAAAATTGGGGGGCTGCACCCCGGAAAAGAAGGCCGCAAACTCCCAGAATTGGTCGCGGCTCCACTTGGCGAACGGATGTGCATGACACTGGGCACATTCCAGCTTAACGCCCAGGAAGTTGCGTGTCGTAGCGGCGGCAAGATTTTCCGGCTTGTTTTCATTAACGAAATAAAACGCCGCGGGACTGGCTTCCATGGCGCCGCCCCGCCCAAACATGCCTGGATTATTGCCGCCGGCAGTCAAGATCTCATGGACCACGCGATTATAGGGAGTATTATTCGTTAGCCGTTCCTGAAGCCATGTCTCGAAGCTGGGCGCAAAGGCGGCGAATTGCTGGGCAACGTTATTTCCGAGGATCTGAGTTCGCCACATGCTGGCGAATTGCTTGCCGTAGGTGTCCGCGGCCAGGAAACGATCAACCCACTCCCAGCGTTTGTCGGGATCTGGATTATCGAGAAAATCGCGATGATCGGTGAGGGTCGGAATCCGGCCTACCAAATCCAAGTTGAGGCGGCGGAAGTAAGTGGATTCATCCGCCCGCGGCGCCGGCATGATGCCCGCCTCCCTTTGCTTGGCGGCAATGAGTTCGTCAATGATGCGGCTCAAGGCCAGGACTTTATCCTTGTCCTCCTGGCCCCAGCTCCAGGCCGGTCCACAACTCACGAGGACGACACTCAGAAACCAGACACTCCAAAGTCGTTTTGCCATGGTCCTGGTCCCTTGAGGAATGGAAGGGTAAATCACTAGGAAGACGAAGCAGCGGGACGAAACGAACAGGGGTTTGTGGTGGCGGTTCCCAGCCGGCTATTATAAGAATCGGGCAGGTTGCAAACCGGCCCCTTACGGCGCTCCCTTGATTTTCTTCACCGCCGACTGAGCGGCGTCCCGAACGGAGGCCCGCACATCCTCAGCGACAAGCCGGTTGAGCGCGGGCAAAGCGTCCATGGCAGCGGTTTCGAGCTGTTCCAATTCTTGGAGTGCAGCCAGACGATTTTCCAGGTTGGCGTCCTTTTGAGCAGCGTCGGCGAGCAGGGTGACAGCTTCCCTCTCGTCTTTCCCAAGGCTGCCCGCCAGGCGGATCACCTGATTACGAACGGCGTTATCCGGATCCTGATAGGCCTCCTTGATGGCCGGCCACGCGTCCTTGATTTTGCTCCCAACTTGGCTCAGCGCGAGCGCGGCTGCCCGGCGCAGCTCCACGTCTTTTTCCTTGAGGCCCTGAGCAAGAATGGCCGGCTCCACCCGGCCGCCTATTCGGCCCATGCCTTCGATTGCTCCCTGGCGAATGGCCGGCATGGCATCCTTGTCCTGGAAGATGCCGACCAGCACCGGAAGCGTGCTGTCGTCTCCCCATTTACTGATCATTTGAATCGCATAAATGCGCGGGAAGCGATCGGCCTTCCGGTCTTGAGCGACCGCGGTAAGTTGAGGCAACGCGAGTTTGGCTTTTTCCCCTAGGTTCTTTAGGGCTTCGGCGGCGGCGGCCCGAGTGCCAGGGTGGGGGTCCTTCAAGGCCCCGGCCAACGTGAGCACTTGCGTGTGCGCCTGGTCATTCAATTTGCCCGCCAGAGACAACGCCGCCGCTTCCCGCACCTTGTCTGACTTATCGCGCTGGAGCACATCTCCCAGAACGTTCGCCGCCCCCTTGGCCTCGGCTCCCATCCGGCCCAGCGTCAACGCGATTTCCCGGCGCACCTCCGGGTCAAGGTCGTGTTCCACGGCATCGAAAAGTCCATCGAGCACACCTTTGACGCGCGGCCCAATCACCTCCAGGGCGATGACCGCGGCCCGGCGAAACTTGGCTTCCTTATGATCTTTCAAGATCATCAACCATTCCGAGCGTTTTTTGCCCAGAACTTCTTCTTCTTGACCAAAACAAATTGGCCCAGCGAACCCTACCAGGAGAAAAAGCGAAACCAGGAACAACCGCGAGGCCATGAATAGCTCCATGCGTTATGCGGCGCAGGCATCCCCGTCTACCAAGGCAGGCAAGAGTACCTGTCCCACGTAACCGACCATCAATCATAAGGGAAAGGCGCAGACGGGGTCAATCAACAAAAACAGGAAAGCAGGGCGACTTCGCAACTTACCCAACTTGCAGTTCGGACCTGCCCCGTGGTTGCCCTTGACGATGTCCCCTGCCCGCCGCTACTTTAAATCCCGGACAACGTTGCGTTGCACCGGGAGCCCGAAGCCGTTGGTTGGCACGGGCGTTTTTTTTGGACTTTTAACCACCCGCGTGGGGTCATCGTTTAACTGGGAGGTTCGCGGGACTATGCTATCCCGTGAGCTGTGGTTAAACCCTTTCCTCACCGGGCGGTGAAACGGACACTGCCATGGCCTGCACCTGTGTCGTCGGCCTGCAATGGGGCGACGAGGCAAAGGGCAAGATTGTTGACCTCCTTACCGACGAGCATGATTTTGTGGTCCGCTACAATGGCGGGGCCAACGCCGGCCACACCGTCGTCCGGGACGGCAAAACTTATAAGCTCTCGTTGCTCCCCACCGGCATACTCAGTCCCAACTTGCGTGCCGTCATCGGCAACGGCGTTGTGGTGAACCCCGTGCGCTTTCTTGAAGAGGTCAAGACTCTGCGCGAGGCCGGTATCGCCATCGGCGCCAACCTTCTCCTGAGCGACCACGCCCATCTCATCTTTCCTTACCATGTCGAGGAAGAACGCCTCAGCGAGCAAGATTCCGGCCAAACGATCGGCACCACCGGGCGCGGCATCGGGCCCTGTTACCAGGACAAGGTGAACCGTTCCAAC
>Ga0207152_1092_pt1 | contig 19321 bp, 19 predicted proteins | sample Alteio_BWMinHeat_30_FD_153590 | JGI IMG/M metagenome (GOLD analysis project Ga0207152, IMG submission 153590) | Enriched cells from forest soil in Barre Woods Harvard Forest LTER site, Petersham, Massachusetts, United States -... | ecosystem: Environmental > Terrestrial > Soil > Temperate forest >... | reverse complement strand
TTTGTGGAGTTTTTTTTTACGCTAAAACGAATCTCGGCAAAAAGAGTATCGAGATAAAGGATATAATCCGCGATTTCATGCATACGATCCTCACGGGTCATCCAGGAAGCAGCGACTTCGCCTGCAAAGCCCCTGGAATAAAAACGGGAAAGTGCTTCGGGTGCTACTATGAGCATACCTTCACGAATAATCGGGATAAAATTCGCAATGAAATCTTCTGCACGCTGCGAGTACCCATGTAGGACAAACCATAGCTCTGTAATATCATCGTCAAATGAGCCAAGTGAATAATACCGTGCTGTTCGCGTCGTTTGGATGTGGTGCTCGGTGATTGCCATGGGTCAAGAAACACCAAAGATAGCGGACAAGTCTCCAAAAAATTCGGAACAAAGCTCTCTAGTACTCCGTTAGATTTCATTCATACGCCGAACAGAATTAATGCCTGCACGCCCAATACATACCCATGGAACACTTGATAAATCTGCTTCATCATGGCATATCATCCTGGATGAACTTCATCCGAGTTTTGAAAAAGGGATGACGGTAGAACTTGTTTTGTGGGATTCGCGCAACGAAGGCGGAAGGAGCGAAGTCGAAGAAATTGCCCGGGTACAGCAGCTTGAACCGGCTATCATCGCACTTGCCCTAGCATCCGAGGGCTCACTGGCAGGTACAGATTTTGGGAAAAAATTAACAATTTCTTAACATCATTCATGCAATTTCTTATCGAGACTGATGTGTTAAGAGAATATCTTATTTCTTCAAAATCAGGAGAATCATTTTTGCGAAAAGCTCTTGCCACAGGAGTCTGTTATACGACCATGCTGAACGCACTCGAACTCTTTCGTGCGGCAGACACAAAAGAAGCAACGGATGCGGTCATGCAGCTTCTCATGGTGGTTCGGGTGCTCGGATTCAATTCCCGGTATGCTCAAACGTTCGCGAAGATGGCTGATGAGATAGAAGCAAAAACCGGGAAGAATCTTACTGATCGTGAGGTGATGATCGTGGGTATGGCAACCACATCGAAGCTAACGATCCTGACGAAAGATTTTTTCGAAAGGTATAAGGGCTTCCAAGCCATATCAATACAGCGCTCGCTGCAAGAGGTTCCCGCAGGGGAATAATAATTGCGGAACAAAAAAAAACGTTTTACAGTAGTATGAGCAGTCGTTTTTACGTGCCTTAGCTATAACTCGTGAATCAGTATGAGGATTTCAAAACAATATACAAATCGTGAGAGCCAGTCGTTAGACATGTATCTTCAGGAAATCGGCAGGATGGACCTGCTGAATTCCACAATGGAGATCGATCTTGCTAAGCGCATTCGGGCCGGAGGAATTGATGGTCAGCGCGCACTGGAAATTCTGGTAAAGGCAAATCTTCGATTTGTAGTTTCCGTTGCAAAGCAATATCAGAATCAAGGGCTTTCTCTCGGTGATCTGATTAATGAAGGAAACCTTGGACTGATCAAAGCTGCCAAAAGGTTTGACGAAACACGGGGATTCAAATTTATTTCCTATGCGGTATGGTGGATCCGTCAATCTATTCTTCAGGCGCTAGCCGAGCAATCGCGCATTGTCCGTCTGCCACTCAACCGCGTCGGCGCATTAAATAAGATCGGAAAGAAATTCTCACAACTCGAGCAGGAATTCGAGCGCGAACCTACGGCATCGGAACTTGCCGATAAGTTAGATATGAGTTCTGCAGAAGTTTCCGAGACGCTTAAAATTTCCGGCCGCCATTTATCTGTTGATGCGCCGTTCGCCCAGGGTGAGGACAATAGACTTCTTGATGTACTTCAGGATCCTCAACAGCTTCCGCCCGATATGATCCTGATGAACGATTCACTTCGCGTTGAAGTAAAGCGGGCATTATTGACACTTTCAAGTCGTGAGCGCGAAGTACTGGAATTCTTTTATGGACTTGACGATCAACCTCCAATGGCCCTTGAAGAGATCGCCGATAAATTTCATCTGACGCGCGAACGCGTTCGCCAGATAAAAGAAAAAGCTATTCGCCGGCTGCGCCATGCTCATAAGACAAAACCGTTACGTAACTTCCTGGGGTAATTTCCCAGTTGCTAACTGAAACAAAACGGGCCCTCCCGCGTGGAACAATTCTGATAATAATACCCTCATCTGGTATTCTGTCTTAATTTTGTATCCGTACTATCATCTCGCGTATACTTATGAAAAAGAAAGCTGTTTATTCTATAGCCATGCTGATCGTTGCGGGTTCATTCATTTGGTGGTTTGCATTCAAGGCATCGGCTGATAGCGCATCAGGGATTCTTGTTTCTCCAAAACGAGGAATATTTACGATTACCGTTACTACGACGGGTGAGTTAGTAGCGAAAAATTCGAAAGATATTCGAGGGCCCGAAGGAACGCGCCAGCTTGGAATCTGGCAGATGAAAATTTCCAATCTTGTTGCTGAAGGAACGCAAGTTAAATCCGGAGATATGGTAGCGGAACTCGACCAAACAGAGATCGACAGTAAGCGTAATGATGCCCTCCTTAATATACAAAAATCACAGGCCGAATATACAACAGCAAAACTTGATACGGCGCTGACACTTTCAGGCGCCAGGGAAGATATCGTAAGTCTGGAGTTTGCAGAAGAGCAGTCTAAGCTTTTAAAAGAACAGTCTATCTATGAGGCGCCTGCCGTAAAAAAACAAGTTGATCTCGATTTTGAAAAAACCGAACGCCAATTAAAGCAAACTCGTATTAATTATAAAACAAAAGTCGCACAAGCAATTGCGAAGATGCAGACTGTTGAGACCGATTTAACCCGCGAACAACAAAAACTTAAGCAAATGCAGGAAGTTGTGGAGCAATTCCGGATTCTTGCTCCGGCTTCGGGGATTGTCGTTTATAGCCGTGAATGGGGTGGAAAGAAACGTGTAGTCGGATCTACGATAAGCCCATGGGATCCGGTTGTGGCAACGCTCCCCGATCTTGATACGATGGAATCCATTACGTACATAAATGAAGTTGACGTCCAAAAAATCCAAAAGGGACTTGAAGTTCGTCTTGGGCTTGATTCTGATCCAGGCAAGAAATATACCGGGATAATAACAAGCGTTGCTAATATCGGTGAGCAGCGTCCGAATTCGGATTCGAAAGTTTTTGAGGTGCGCATATTGATCCATGAAAAAGATACAACGCTTCGTCCTTCGATGACAACCAGCAATACAATCATTGTTTCCGTAGTACCGAATAAGTTGTATGTTCCGTTAGAATGTCTGCATACGGAAGGTACACAAACTTTTGTTTATAAAAAAGAAGGAAGTTCTATCATCAAGCAGCAGGTCGAGATTGGTGTTACGAATGAGAATGAAGCTACCATTGAACGGGGCTTAGTAGAAAAAGACCAGGTCTTTATTTCTGCACCTGCTGAAGAACAGAGAAAATCTGCGACTGTACGTTCGCTGCCCAAAACGGATTCTACAAAAACCTCTTCAAAGCAAGCCAGCTAATCAGTGAAGTTCTCCGGCAATATCCGCTACACCATCATGATTGCTTCACAGGCAATCATTGCTAATAAACTGCGCGCTCTTCTTACTTCTCTTGGTATAATTTTTGGTGTTGGAAGCGTGATATCCATGCTTTCAGTCGGTAAAGGTGCGGAACAAGAGATCTTAGAGCAAATGAAATTGCTTGGAGCCAATAATGTCGTCATCAAACCTATTGTCGAGCAATCCGAGGGAAAAACAACAGAAAAGGAAGAGGATAAAAATAAAGGTGAAAAGAAGCGCTTCTCCCCAGGATTAACTCTTGAGGATGCCACCAGTATCAAGAAAGTTATTCCTGGGGTTACAGATGTAAGTCCGGAAATTGTTTTGGATCTGATTATTTTGAGAAATGGCTATAAGCGGACGGCAAAACTTGTGGGAGTAGAGCAAAGCTATTTCTCAATGACAGATTTTACTCTTGCACAAGGAGAATATTTTTCTGATTTTCAGCGCGAATCTTCCGCTCCGGTATGTATTATTGGAAACGGCATAAGAGCCAAGTTCTTTGCACAGGATGAACCTATCGGAAAGACAATTAAATGCGGCAATATCTGGCTGACAGTGATAGGAGTTCTTGCCGATAGGAAGATCACACAAGAAAACATTAAACATCTCGGTATCCGGGATTATAACATGGATGTCTATACGCCTATTACTACAGCGCTTCTGAAGTTTCGCAATCGGGCGTTACTAACTCGTAAAATGGTGATGGAAGCATCGCGAGGGAGTTCATTTGACGATGGAGATATTTCCGTTACAACGAATTCGTCGAAACCTGAAAATAAAAATTATAATCAACTCGATCGACTGACGATTAGGGCATCAAGTTCCGAAACTATTTCTGCAATATCGGAAACGATCACACGAATGCTTGAACGCAAGCATAATAGAGTAATTGATTTTGAAGTCGAGGTTCCGGAGTTGCTTCTTAAACAGGAACAGCGAACCAAAAACATTTTTAATATTGTACTCGGGGCGATAGCTTCGATTTCTTTGCTTGTTGGGGGGATCGGAATTATGAATATTATGCTTGCCTCTGTTTTAGAACGCACTCGCGAAATTGGCATTCGTCGTGCTGTCGGTGCTCGGCGTAAAGATATTACTTTTCAATTTCTTGGCGAGGCGATTACGCTTTGTCTTGCCGGAGGCATTATTGGTGTAATATTCGGTTTGGGATTAAGTTTAATTATTCAAAAAGCAACGAATATTATTACGATTGTATCACCATTTTCAGTCATAATATCTTTCGGAGTTGCAGTAACGGTCGGTTTGATCTTCGGTATTGTGCCTGCACGTAGAGCAGCGATGCAGAATCCGATAGAAGCTTTGCATTATGAATAAGATACGATGATCCCCATAAAAAAAAATTGCTTTCTTGCTTTTTGTTGTATTCTTCTTTTATCAGTCTCCAGTAAGGCACAGACAAAAAAAGACCTCACACTCCGAGAATGTCTCGAACTTGCACGAACTAACGGCCCAAATGCAAAAATTGCCCGAAATGCTTATCGTAGCAGAACATATACCTATCGCTCGTTTAATGCTGGACTTTTTCCTCAGGTAGTCCTAAGTGGAACTGTACCGAATTACAGTCGTGCAATTATCCCAGTCGTTCAGCCTGATGGAACAACACGATATGTACCTCAAAGCCAGGCAAATTCGATTGCCTCACTTTCACTGAATCAGCCCCTTGTTTTTACCGGAGGAACGATTTTTGCATCTTCAAGTTTAAGCAGAAACGATATTATCGGAGATAATACAACTACATTGTGGAGTTCGTCACCCCTTGTTCTCGGAATTAGCCAGCCTTTATTCCAACTCAATACTCTTTGGTGGGATAACCGGATGAATGAACTGCAAAAAATACAAGCAGATAAAAAATTTACCGAAGATATAGAGGATGCAGGAATCGATGCTACACAAAAATTCTTTACTGCCTATGTTGCACGAATGCATGTTGATAATGCAACTCTCAATGTGACTATCAACGATACACTTCTTACTATTTCCCGAGGCCGATATAGCGTGGGTAAAATTGACGAGAACGATCTTCTCCAAAGCGAGCTTGCTCTTGCGAATGCTGAAGCTGACCTATCAAACGCCAAATTGGATTACCGCATAGCCTTACGTACCCTTGCGACCGCACTTGCAATGAGCGATGGTGAATTGGAAGGGATTATTCCACCCGCGGAGTTGCCTGATATATCGGTGAATACTGATGTCGCGGAAAAAGAAGCGCATGCGAACAGAAGTGATCTTGTGGCGTACGAACTGCAGGAGCATACTGCTAAAAGGAGCTTACGAAGTCAGGAATTGACAAATGGTTTTAATGCAACAGTAACAGCCAGCTTCGGCTATAATCAAACATCACCGATCTTAAGAAACGTTTATAGTGGACTCTTGGCACAACAGGCGGCACGACTTGACCTCTCTATTCCTCTACTTCAGTGGGGCAAAGGCAATAATGCTATTAGCGCTGCAAAGGAAAACCTATATGAGACCGAAACGAATATAGATTTAGAGAAGAAATCATTCGAGCAGGATGTAGAATCCCAGGTCGAGCGTTTTTTACAAAGCCAGCAGCAATTAAAGCTTTCGATGAAAGCTGATACTATCGCGCAAAAACAATATGAGCTCGCTACGAACCGTTATAAGATCGGTAAATACGACGTAACCAAGCTTCTTCTTTCGCAAGATGCCAAAGATAAGGCAAGGGAATCCCTTATTGTGACGGAGCAGAATTATTGGCTTTCATATTTTCGCCTTCGCCGCCTAACCCTTTTCGATTTTGAATCTGGGAAGCCGATTAGTTATTCTGTTGATATAGACAATTAATAGGACGAATCTTTTCAATCCGAAAAATCCTGCTTCGGACTTCCGTAAATTTGCATTTTCTAATTTACCATTAAGAGCAAAGAATATTGTTGCGGCTTGCTGTGTTTGCTTCCGGGTATGGATCGAATTTAGAGGCGATCTATACTGCTATCTCCAGTCATACACTACGAGGAGTAGAACTTGTTCTTGTGATTTCAAATAATTCGAATTCGCGCGCACTCGCGTTTGCAAAAGAGAGACATATAACCGCGAAGCATATTTCTTTGTTGAAATTTGGGAACGATGAGGAAATATTCCAAAAGGAGTTATTAAAGATTCTTGCAGATATGAGGATCGATCTTATCGTTTTGGCGGGATATATGAAGAAAATGCCGAACGGTGTAGTGGAAAAATATCTCGGAAAAATTATTAACGTTCATCCTGCTTTATTACCGGAATTTGGGGGATCCGGAATGTACGGATTGAATGTCCACCAGACTGTTCTTAGATCCGGAAAAAGAATATCGGGCGCAACAGTACATATAGTAGAGGGTGAGTACGATTCAGGGAAAATAATTCTACAGGAAATCTGCCCGGTATTTGAGAATGATACGCCCGAAATACTATCGGATCGAGTCAAAGAAATCGAACACAGAATTCTACCAAAGGCTATACAAATAGTAGTCGATAGGATATAAATGATAGAAAATATTACCATCAAGACAGCATTATTGAGTGTCTCGGATAAAAGCGAGCTCAAGAAACTAGCGGCGGCACTGGTCGCCCATAATGTTGAGCTATATTCAACTGGTGGAACGGAAAAATATCTACGCGAGAATGGCTTTGTCGTTAAAAGTATCAGCGAGTTGACCAATTTCCCTGAAATGATGGATGGCAGGGTAAAGACCCTGCATCCGACAGTTCATGGCGGTTTGCTCTTTCGTCGGGATATAGGCGAGCATGTTATACAAGCCAAGGAACACCAGATAAAAGCTATTGATCTGCTGGTAGTGAACCTCTATCCATTTGAAGAAACAGTTGCAAAAGGTGGTTCGACCCACGAAGATATTATTGAGAATATAGATATAGGGGGGCCTGCAATGCTTCGTAGTGCTGCAAAAAATTATGATGGAGTTGCTCTTCTTACTCATCCATCGCAATATTATGAATTTATAGAGGAATTTAATCAAAGTAATGGTTTGATTTCTCATGCAACGCGTCTCAAACTTGCCGGTGCTGCTTTTGAAAATGTAGCTCGATACGACAAGGCAATAGCAGACTATTTTTCCAACAACAAAAGGATCTCTCTCCGGTATGGAGAAAATCCGCATCAGACTGCTTCGGTAATTGGTACATCTCTTGACAATTTTTACCATCAATTATGGGGCAAGGAGTTGTCATATAATAATTATCTTGATTCATCAGCCTCGCTTTCACTTATTTCGGAGTTCGTAGATAGTGATAAAGCTGTAGTTGGAATTATCAAACATACTAATCCTTGTGGCATGGCCGAAGGGAATAATGTAATCGAGGCTTTCGAGAAGGCATTCGCCACTGATACGGAAAGTCCCTTTGGAGGGGTACTGGTAATGAACAAAGAATGTTCAGAAGCTCTCGCTGTACGAATAAATGAGTTCTTTAGTGAAGTAATACTCGCTCCATCATATCATGAAAAAGCACTTGAGTTGCTAAAAAAGAAAAAAGACAGACGGTTATTAACATACGATTTAGCTGAATTAAAAAAACAAACGGTAATCGGGAAAGATATTCGCTCCATAATCGGGGGTATTTTGGAACAAGACCGTGATAATCAGCTTTTTATAAATAATGATATGAAGTCGGTTACCGTACGTCCGGTTTCAGATATCGAACGTGAAGGGTTACTCTTTGCCTGGAAAATTTGTAAGCACGTAAAGAGCAATGCGATTGTTTATGTCCAATCAGATAACGGGTTTGCACACACTATAGGAATCGGGTGCGGACAGACTTCGCGTGTTGCTTCCAGCCGCTTAGCAGTTGCAAACGCTAAACGATTCGGCCATTCAACTAAGGGCTCACTTGTTGCAAGCGATGCTTTTTTTCCGTTTGCTGATGGACTCATCGAAGCTGCTGATGCGGGAGCGATTGCTGTTATTGAACCCGGCGGATCGGTACGAGATAATGAAGTTATTCGTGCTGCTCAGGAAAGGAATATATCCCTCATTATGACGGGCATGCGACATTTCAAACACTGATAAAACTTTTTGAACATACTTTCTTGAAAATATTAGATGTTAAATCTTTTTAGTGCTGATATTGCGATCGATCTTGGTACCGCCAATACCTTGATCTATATGAAAGGCAAGGGCATTGTCCTTAACGAACCTTCTATTGTTGCCTACGATACAACCACAAAAAAACTCATCGCCATCGGACGTGAGGCACAAGCAATGCTTGGCAGGACGCACCGCGATATTCAGACAATCCGCCCGATGAAAGATGGGGTTATTGCCGATTTCGAAATTGCCGAAGGAATGTTGCGCCAGCTAATTCGCAAAGTTCATCCGTCATGGCTTCCGTCACGTCGTATTATTATCAGTGTCCCAAGCGGAATTACTGAAGTAGAAAAACGAGCCGTTCGTGATTCTGCCGAACATGCCGGTGCGAAAGAAGTACATCTCATCAGCGAACCAATGGCTGCAGCTATCGGAATAGGTCTTGACGTAGATGCGCCGGTCGGAAATATCATTATTGATATTGGAGGTGGCACCACGGAAATTGCTGTTATTGCACTTTCCGGAATTGTGAATCAAGAATCTCTGAGAACAGCAGGTGATGAACTTTCCGAAGCAGTCGTGCTTTTTTTTAAGAAAAATTATAATATGCTGATCGGAGAGCGAACAGCAGAATTGATTAAATGCCAGGTCGGAAGTGCCATGCCTCTTGAAGAAGAATTGATGGTCGAAGTGAAGGGCCGTGATATGGTAGCCGGAATACCTAAAACCATTGAAGTAAGTTCTATTGAAGTCCGGCAAGCCCTTGCCGAGCCTGTCAATCAAATCGTCGAAGCAGTCAAACGCAGTCTGGAACGGACCCCTCCAGAATTATCAGCTGATATTCTTGATCGAGGGATGATGCTTTCCGGCGGTGGGGCATTGCTTAAAGGTATTGACGAACGTCTTCGTCTTGAAACAAACCTGCCTGTCCACGTCGCTGAAGATCCGCTTACTGCCGTCGTTCGTGGTGCAGGAAGGGTCCTAGAGGAATTGCCTAAATTTATGAAAGTTCTCTTGAAAGGTAAACGGTATTAATTCATAGCAGCGTAAAGATAGATGCGACGCCTTTTGAATTTATTCATTCTCTTTAAGGAGTACGTCGTCCTAACATTACTTGTCTTTCTCTCTTTTTTTTTCATGGCACTTTCGCGTTCGACTGAGGTCCAGTCGCTTCGGGCTGTCACAACTATTTTAGTTGGCTCACTTCAATCCTTATATGCATGGATACCGAATCCTTTTGTACTTTCGGTAGAAAACGAGGAGTTACGAAAACATAATATTTTATTATTATCTGAACTTGCACAACTGCGTCGGGCTAAAGGTGAGAATGATGAACTAAGAAGATTACTTGCTATTAAACCTCGTCAAGGTTGGAAATTACTTGCTGCTGAGATCGTCGGTAAAACTTCTATCGGTGACCGCAATATGCTAACACTTTCAGCTGGAGAGCAATCAGGTATTAAAAAAGGGATGGCAGTGATGACTGACGGCGGCCTGATAGGCAGAGTTTTTTCTACGAGTGGAGGGTTCAGTCTTGTTGAGGGGCTTTTCAATAGAGATATGAGGGTTGCTGTTAAAATAGCCAGAACACGAGTTGATGGAATTCTCGGTTGGGAAGGTGGCGATGAACTTGTTGTACGGAATGTGCCGAAAGCACTGGACGTCAAAGAAGGAGATCTAGTGGTAACCAGCGAGTACTCGACTTTTTTTCCATCAGAAGTTCCGGTGGGTATAATTTTAAAGCAGGAGCCGGAGCCAAATACCTTATTCAGAAAAATTTATGTTATGCCGTCAGCCCATCCATTTCGTGTCGAACATTGCTATGTCATATTAAAAGATGAGGAACTTGAAAAAGAAAAAGCATCGCTCGAAACGAAGGCTTCGGACGAATTGAATAAGAAAAACACTATAGGGAATTTAAAAAAGAAAAAATAACGCTCAGTGTCTTATTTGCTCGAATCAGTTATTGCCCTTATCATTGTGATCGTTCAGGTCCTTGCGAGCCATTTCTTGTCATTCGGTGGTGCAATGCCTGATCTCGCGGTTATTTTTTTGGCTTTTATTATTGTTTCGCGTGGACAGCTTGTTGCCGAGATCGGAGGATTTTTGCTCGGATTTGCCTTGGATATCCTCTCTAGCGGAACGCTGGGTGCACATGCGCTATCATTGACGCTCGCCGGTTTTTTGCTCGGATATTTTTTTGATGAAGAACTTGTTAAGCAACGTCTCCGAAATTGGCCCTTTCTTCTTTTTGTTTTTGCCGCATCGGTAATAGCTAATCTTGTCTATTATTTTTTCTTTACTGCCGGAAGCGGACTCAGCTTTACTGCTTATGCAATGAGCCGAGGCGGACTCACATCTCTCTATACGGTTATCGTTGCTATCATACCAATGTATTACTGGTCCAGACAAACGCTGTACTAAAAAATACGAATTACAAATTATATGCTGCGATTAGTTTGTATTTTTGTATTAACGAGCAACGATTATTCATGGGAAAATTAATTCTTCTCCGTCATGGCGAATCCGAATGGAATTCTGAGAACCGGTTTACCGGTTGGATCGATATCGGCTTGACCGAAAAAGGAAAAAAAGAAGCATTCGAAGCCGGAAAATTACTAACCGATATTCCTATTGATTATGCCTTTACTTCGGTTCTTCGAAGAGCCATTGATACCCTTACTGAAGCTTTACGCGGCGCTGATCAAGAGCTTGTCCCGATTGCAAAGGATGCTGCACTCAACGAACGAATGTACGGAGATCTTCAAGGGCTAAATAAAGCTGAGACTGCAGAAAAATTCGGCGCTGCACAGGTAAAACTTTGGCGAAGAAGTTACGATATAGCACCGCCTAATGGGGAAAGCCTTAAAAATACCGCAGCCCGAACTCTTCCGTATTTCGAAAGAGAAATAATGCCACTCGTAAAAGAAGATAAAAATGTTGTTGTTTCTGCTCATGGTAACTCTCTCCGCGCAATTGTCATGGATTTGGATAAGCTTACGAAAGAAGAAGTGATAGAATTGAATATACCTAATGCGGTGCCAATCGTCTATGAGATTGATAAAGAAGGAAAGATAGTCTCTAAGGTGATGCTATAGTAGTTAACTCCTTTTAATCATTCCGCTTCCAAAATTCTCCGAACCTGCCGGAGAATTTTGACTGGGAGGCATAGATGCGTTTAGTAGCACCGATAGCCGAAAGGCGTTCTTCGACTATATGGTTTGCGGCTTCATTTGTTGTAATGCCAAGTTCCTGAGAGCGGAGAAGAATTTTCTTTAATGTGTCATAAATATTTTCCGCTTGCTTGAGCGCGCGGGGCTGCGAATAACCCTCGAGTTCGCTGGCAACATTGATAAGTCCACCTGCATTAATGACATAATCCGGAGCATAGAGAATACCACGTTCTGCTAATTCCTGCGAATGTTTTTCTTCATCGCCAAGCTGATTATTAGCCGGACCGGCAATAATCTCGCACTTTAATTTGCCGATCGTTTGGTCATTGATAATACCGCCAAGAGCAGCCGGAGCAAAAATATCGCAATCGGTATCAAAAACTTCATCGGGATTAATTACCTTTGCTCCTGTATCCTTAGCGACCTGCTTTGCTTTATCAGCATATATATCGGCAATATAAACTTTTGCCCCTGCTTCGGTTAAATGTTTAGCGAGTGTTGAAGCAACATGTCCGGCGCCCTGGATAACTATTCTTTTACCTTCCAGAGAATCATTTCCGTACCGAACATTGGCACAAGCCTTGATACCACAGAAAGACCCATAAGCGGTAACGGGAGAAGGGTCTCCGGATCCGCCAAGTTCAAATGGTATGCCAGTTACATATTTTGTTTCATGAAAAATGTGCACCATATCGGTAACTCCGGTGCCAACATCTTCAGCAGTGACATACCGCCCGCCCAGACCTTCGATAAAACGTCCGAATGCGCGGAAAAGCTGTTCGGTTTTTTGGGTATGTGGGTCGCCGATGATAACGGCTTTTCCTCCGCCGAGATTAAGTCCTGCTGCAGCGGCCTTATACGTCATTCCGCGGGAAAGACGAAGTACATCATTAAGGGCATCAAAGTCGCTTGCATATGTCCACATCCTTGCCCCGCCCAGAGCAGGTCCCAATGTTGTATTATGAATAGCAATGATTGCACGTAAACCTGAAGCTTTGTCGGAACAAAAGACAACTTGCTCGTGATCTTTGGCTGAAATAAGATTAAAAAGTTCGGGGCTGCCCGGAAGCGTTGAAGATACTTCATCATGTGATATCTTGCCATTTATCATCATGGCAGCAGTGACTGGTGAAGTGGAAGTTTGTGCGGCGGGCATTAAAGTCGTTGCTCTTAAAGGTTTATATGAGAAGAAAGCGAAAACATATCCTGATACGGCGAGCTTTCGCTATGTTAATTTGCCTAAAACGAAATGAAAGGCATATCACGTTCCTTTCTTAAGGCTACTGGATATCACTTTCCTAATATCCAATATGCCAGCAATGCGATGCTTTCCCTCAGCCGGTAATAAGCAAGATCGGGGAAAGATTGTTTAATACCCGAAGGAGTGCCAACCGCATCTATTTCGTTAAATACACACATTTCGAGCGCCCGTGAAAGATGATACTGATCGCTGATAATAATGAATTTCCTCCAACCTTGTTTAGCGGCAAGTTCATTGCGTATATAAAGCACTTGCTCGAGCGTAGAATGGGAGTTAATTTCAGCAGTGATTTTGCTTTCATCAATTCCACGTTTTATCAATTCGAGTTTCGCAATTTCTCCTTCCGGTCTTTCTTTCGGAGCATCACTTGCGCCCGTAGTCACAATTTTTGGAATAACATTTTGCTTTACCAGTTGCTCGCCTAGTTTTATTCGTTCCAACAGCGTCGGGCTTGGTCGCTCTCCAAGTTCCGAACCATGCCAGACTGCTGCTCCTAAAATAACAGCGGCATCGGCATCAAATCGCCGCAATTCGTTAAAATCTAATGTGACCTCATACGTGAAAGTAAAAATGAATGTAAATATCACTGCTGTAGAAAATACGATGAGCGTATTTTTTAGAACTCGGAATGCTCCTGAAAAATGTGAAAAATTATATTCCTTCCTGGGAAGAAGCAATGCAATATAGGCGGCGCGAAGCAGAAGATATGTTATGGATGCGATACGTGGGAATTCGCCGATCTCGAAATTTTTTGCGCCAAGAGTGATCCAGAAAATAATGAACCCGGCAAGAAGAATGATTAGTGTTCGCCAAAAGCTCATGCGGGAGGGATCGCGCAGCGCCAGCAGAATCAGGAAAAGAATAAAAAAGAAAAGCAGATTCGAAAAGATATCGCTCCGAGTGGAAAACCGAAAAAATTGTGGAGTCAGCCCCTGGCCGGCATAGCGAGCGTTGGTCAGAATGTAGTGAGAAGAAAATTCTACGAGTAAGGCAGATACCAGAAGAATTCTTTTGGCAAGGTTCTCGCGCTTAGACGAATCCGGAGCAATATATGAATGCGTACTTACCACAATTCCATGCAACTCTTCGTTTAACAAGCAATGTTAAATTGGGCTAATATACCACAAAATATTAAGCTGGAAGGAAGTTTCATTTGTCTATGAAAGTAAAAGATTAACGTATAGTTCGTGGAACAAATTCAGTTTCTGGCATTGGGCGGCGCTCGTGAAATAGGAGCTAATGCATATTTTTATAGGCTTGGCGGATACGGACTTCTTGTCGATGCCGGTCTTCATCCGGAAAAAACAGGTTGGGATGCTTTCCCGAAAGCAGAACTTCTCGATCCGTATAGCGTCAATTCGTTTATTGTTACCCATGCTCATACCGATCATCTCGGCGCAATGCCTTTCCTTCTGCAATCTCAACCTCAAGCTCATTTGATCGCGACTCCGGAGACAGCAGAAATATCCCGGGTAATGCTTAGCAATTCCTCCAGTCTATTGCCAAAACAACATCCGAAAGAGATAATCGATAAACTCACCTTTTATACCGATGAAAAACTAGATGAGATTATCAGAGGTATCGAACCGCGCAGATTCAATCAAAGTTTTTTTCTTAATGGCTCACCCGCACATGAACGAAAGATCCAGGTAACATTTTATAAAAGTGGACATATTCTCGGCGCAGCCGGTTTGCTGATCGAATACGATGGCAAACGTCTTTTTCACACCGGCGATACGTCGCTGCATACACAATATCTCATCGGGGGGGCCGATCTTCCGGATAAACACGTTGATGTTGTGGTTACCGAATGCACAAATGGCAAGGTTGATGCTTATCTCAGCCACACTCGCGAAAAAGAACTTGAACGGCTGGAAGCTACGATGACAAAGATTCTCGAAGGTGGCGGATCGGTGCTTATCCCAGTTTTTGCTCTCGGCAAAATGCAGGAGGCACTAGCCATGATCTGGGACGGAATGCGTAATAACCGGATCCCGACCGTAGATATTTATACCGGGGGCATGGGCAAAAAGATCGCCGATATTTACGATCAATTTGCCTATAGCGACTCACGCCTGAAGCCTGAAGAAGTATTAAAAGAAATTCCGCAGTTCGATATGCCTCGCCGCGAAGAGCTTTTCAGCGGGAAATATTTCAAGACTCCCAGCATCGTTCTTGCTTCGAGCGGTATGATGCAATCCGGAACATCGAGTTATTTCCTCGCCCAGCGTTGGCTGCGACAGAAAAATTTTGCTATTTGTTTTATCGGTTATACCGATCCACGAACTCCGGGTTTTGTCGTCTCTCATGCTGAACATGGACAGCGAATAAAATTTGGCACGATGAAACGCGAGGTCCCTGTTCGTTGCACTATCGAAAGATTTCGTTTCAGCGCACATGCCAGAAGGGAGGAGCTTTTGGAGATCATCAATCGTCTGCGCCCCAAACATGTCGTCTTGACACATGGCGATACCGATGCCATGAATGCGTTTGGCGAACTTATCATTGAATCATTTCCAGGCACGAAAGTCAGCGCTCCCGAGAACGGGAAGTGGTATAATTTATTGGAAAACTAGTGTACTACAGCTCTATGAGTCCATATTTGAACATATGGCACGAGCTCTCTTCTCCCCTTGTTCTTAGATATTATCAATTTTACACGTATGTCAGATAAATCAAGTGGAGCAGTACAATCATTCATGGTAGGTGCGCTTGTCGGGGGGGGCGGTCGGAGCGGCAGTAGCTCTTTTATATGCTCCGAAAAAGGGTGATGAACTCCGTGATGATATCTCGGAGACAGTCGGAGACATCTCTTCTAAATTCGCTTCATTGTTGCAAAAAGCGAAGCAAGCCGGCGAAGATCTTATTTCCGACAGTATGGATAAAGGTGATAAGGCCGTGCAAGAAGCATATCGGAAAGCTGAAGATCTTATTGCCGAAGCCGACCGAATCATTTCCGAGGCTCGTGCAAGGATAAACGAATCGTAAAGAGTATAATCAACTTTGGTGAACATTATGGAAATCGCACTTCAAATACTCGGAATTATAGCCCTCGCGGCATTTGTGTGGTTTATGCTTGTGGCAGTTCGCACTTTCAATTCTGCCGACGCCTTTTTTCAAAATGCTGAAGAAGTCCTGACAGATATTAAAAAAGATGTCAGCCAAATGACAAGCGAAGTTTCTGTTATCCGCATTCATGCAGTTCCTGTGCTTGATAATGTCGCCGATGTTACGCAGCGGCTATCAGGCATTACCGAAGGTTTGGCGCCGAGAGTCGAAGCGATCTATGAGACGGTTGATGATACACTTAATGTTGTCCGCGGGGCTCTCGATGATGTCGAACGCATCAAAGATAGTGTCATCCAAATTATAGAAACCCCTCTCAATGCAGTAAGGAAAACGTCCACCGGAGTTGTAGGAACAATAATAAAAGGAGTTGGCGTGGTCCGCGAACTCGTCTCCGAATTCCGCAAAAACGGGAAAGAGTAAGCCTTAAATTAAAGTTAAGTTTATCCATTTTGACTTTTACTTTGTAACCTTTTCGCTTTTCAACTGACTTACTAATAGGATGACTCGCAGTTAACTCCCAGTATTATTTTTGTTAGGTGTAACTTTATGCGTTCTCGTTAGTTCTTGTAGCTAAACAGGGTGTGCTCAGATGTGTCAGAGTTTAAAAATACCATGAAAAACTACCTTGGATACGTGCTTTTTGTATTTATGCTCTCAGTATTCTTTCCGCTCCTTTCAAGTGGACAATCGTTAGCTCTTTCAAGCGATGGAAAAGATTTTTGGGTTGGCTACATGTATCCAAGCTACAACAAAGTGGCAAATCCTTCTACTGGTGGGTTTTATGGGGCATATCTACTATGTCCAGCTTGAATCAAAATCCGGCACAACTTCAAAAAAATTAGAAATCACGAAATAACCATTAGGAGTGGTTTTCACCTGAAACAAAATGTTCAGAATGGTATCAAATTACTGCTGAATATTCATACAGTCGGATCAGTTATCCGTTATGCCCTATTTTTAAGGGGTATACCTTGGAAATGGAACAGAAATTGTATATTTTAGCAAGCGTGTTGTGTTCTGTATACTTATAAGAACATTATTATAACCATCGGGCATCTTTTGAGTGTTTTGAACCAACCTTAAGCAAGTAGGCTTGACATTTTATATATTTGTCTAAACTTTCTTCTATTATTATTATGAGAATTTCTACCGTTCTTTCCCCTGTAGGCGTAATTTGCTTTTGTATTTTTCTCTATAGCACATCTGCATGGGCGCTGCAACCAACGACTCATACGATCAACTTCGGTGGGATATTAGGGCATCATTATTCACCCAGCAGACTAACTGTCGAAGTGGGTGATACCATTATCTGGAACGGCGATTTCAGCCAGGATAACATGGTCGATAGTTCGCATGTGATTGGGGCAGCCAGCATCGGTCCCGTCACAGCGGGGATGACTTATACCTATATTGTGCAAACTGCAGGAACATATTATATTGAGAATCCCATTTGGGCAAAACTCGGGATGAGAGATACGATCACGGCCGTTTTCAGGCCTCACGGAAGCTTAACGAACGAAGGAAGAGAGTTCTATCTTGGAATGCTGTTCCCGACATATAACTATATTGTCCCGAAAAATTTGACAAGGTATTTTCATATCTACGCTCTAATAACTGCGTATTACACTGATACGCTATATATTTCGTATTTCGATAATAACGGAAATGAAAAAGCTCCGCTTCGCCAGGTATTAGGGGCAAGACAAATGGTCCAGTTCGAGCTTGACGTATCACAAATGATGGATACTACTGCAGAAACAGCGGTGTATAAATCATGCCACATAGTTTCGAAGCATCCTATTTCTGTACAATATCTCAGTAAGGGAGCTAATTCGGGAGGGTCGTATCTGGCGCTTCCAGTAATGGCTGTTGGGAAGAACTATGTTGTAGCAAGTTATAATGATGATGCTACCCAAGGTGCTTTGACCGGGCAAGGATTCCCGAGCGTTGCAGACATTGCCGGAGGTGACTTACTGCTTGTCGCCTGTAATGATGGTACTTCCGTATATGTAACGCCTGCAACGGCAACAACCGGTGGCCATGCAAGAGGTAAACCATTCAACGTTACTCTCTCCAAGGGGCAGTGTTTTCTCGTTCGTTCTGACGGTTCTGATGCTTCACACGATCTATCGGGAACATTGGTTCAGTCAGATCATCCGGTGATTGTCATTTCCGGTCATGAGGATGCCTATCTTGGCGATGCCTCCTGTGCGACTGCAGAAGCGCGGGATTTCATGATCGAACAAATGACGCCGGTAGAATATTGGGATACGATCGGGTACATGGGCGTTCCGTTTGTCGAGGGAACCGGAGGAAACTGTAACGGTGGAAAGGGCGATACATACCGTGTTTATACCTTTGATCCAGGTTCAAATATCGTGCAAGCAGACGTACAAGGTATTTCCGGCGGGTATAATTTGTCGACGTCTCAGTTAAATTATGGTAGTCAATCTGAGGTTCAGGGCGCCGTAGATATTTATTCCAAGAATGGGCATAAGATAAGTGTTATGCAATATGATGAGCGTACACAGCCGTCAACAAAACCATTTCCTGCCCCGAGCATGATGACTATCGTTCCTCATTCGCGTTGGAGAAAGTCATATAATATCGCACAATCCTTAGTTACTATTACCGGGTCTGATGAAAATCAATATGTAAACATTATCTCTGACAGTCTTACCACCGTGAAAGCATCGGCAGCCGGAGCTGCTGAGCAGCCCTTATCAAGTGCGTTCTTCCAAGTGAAAGCATATAATTTTATTTCCTCTTATTTTACCAGCAGTAAGGGAGGAGCATATACACCGCAGGAAGCCAAGCCATATTTCCTTCATTCCGACTATCCATTTGCTTGCTACTTATATGGGATGAGTCATATAGGGTATTCCTTTGGTCGCTCAAATAACGATTTTCAATATGAATATGCGACCCCTGCGGGGATGCAGTTGAATACCGGGGCAGCTCCGACCTTAAAAGTAACAACTTCTCTTCTTCCGAATTGTGCAGGTTGGTCGGTTTGCGTTACGGATACCGGGTCAAACAACCCCGGAATTAAAGGCGTTATGCTTGTGGATGACCCTGATGGAGTGTATTTTGATCGACCAGGAGTGTTCCCAAAAAATGTTTCTTTTGATGTCATGTCCCCTGATTATACAACCCTTATTGATTCAACAGTCGCACGTTTTCCCGGAGAGCTTCATCCGAATGTAAAGTCCAACGAGGAATATTGCTTTAC
>Ga0207152_1091_pt1 | contig 19363 bp, 26 predicted proteins | sample Alteio_BWMinHeat_30_FD_153590 | JGI IMG/M metagenome (GOLD analysis project Ga0207152, IMG submission 153590) | Enriched cells from forest soil in Barre Woods Harvard Forest LTER site, Petersham, Massachusetts, United States -... | ecosystem: Environmental > Terrestrial > Soil > Temperate forest >... | reverse complement strand
CCAATGGCGATTTGCTACTTATTGATTCTAATAAGAAACAGCATGTTATCTCTTTTTTTCAGGTGGAAGAAGTTAAAATTACGTCTTAATTCATGTTTTTTACATTATATTTACAATGTATTAACGCTTATGGTAGGATGAGATAGTTCAATTTCAACTATTTAAAGGAGATGTGATGATTAAAAAATTAACTAAATTTGGCAACAGTCACGCATTAATTATCGACAAGCCCATCATGGAATTGCTCCACATAACTGAAAATTCAGAGCTCCAATTAACTGTAGAAGGGGATACCTTGATTATACATCGCAAAGAAAAAGTTAAAAAAACACTGTCTAACAAAAACTTACAAGAGCTGATTGAAAAAAATATTAAAAAATATGCACCAGCCTTGAAAAAACTATCAAAAAATTAATTTACTTTTTATGACTCGACAAACCATCATTTTTTTAACCCTAGACGACGTTCTTCAGATACATGAGCTTATGATTAGCCGTTTTGGCGGAAGCCACGGTATGCGCGATCAGACTCTTTTAGAATCTGCCCTTCAACAACCTCAATCAGGTTTTGGTGGCAGATACCTTCATAATGATATTTACGAAATGGCTGCCGCATACATCTACCACATCATAAAGAACCATCCATTTATAGATGGTAACAAACGAACAGGGATTTTTTCAACCATCAACTTTTTAGAACTTAATGGATGTGATCTTGATTTGAGTCAGGAGCAATTCTATCAATTGGCTATCGATGTGGCCACCTCCAAGATGGACAAACAACAAATAGCTCAATTTTTCAGAGACAACAATCAGGCAAACTAACACAAACCTTCATATTTTATAAAATACCCCATTTTTCTGCCTTATTTTAACTTAATTGACAATTAGAAATGAAGTGATAAGCTAGATCTATCACTAAGGAAATAGTGAAAATCGTAAATTTTAATTAAATGGAGGCGTTGTCTATGAAAAAAACGAATTTATCCAAAAAGAGCCTAATTTCTTTGGGTCTTTTGCTATCGTTAAATGCTGCTGTTTTTGGGGCGATGACTGATACAAACAGTGCTTTGATTACAGCCACACCAAAACCAATCTTTATAGCAGATAAATTGCAACAATTAGACAGTGCACTAAAACAAGTAATCAACCAAAATCATACTGTAGTTGACGATGCTTTGCTTGCTCCATTGCGGTCTAATTTGGACCTGGTTTTAGGGCCTGCCGGCGTTCTTGCACCACTCCAAACAATTATTGTCACATATGTTGGATACGACATAAAAACAGCTGATATCAATCAACAAAACCTGATTGTAATTTACCACCGCTTGCAAGAATTATTGAAGCAACAAAATAGAAACCCTCAACAACCGTTGCTTTACCTACTCATTGGTAAGCTGATCATAGAGCCAGGGCCAATGACCGTACCTGGAGCTGTTGATACAAAAACAGCCATGACTGCGCCCCATTCTTCACCCTCCTCTCAAGCAAAACGAAGACAACTACGGACGTATCAACCAGACGCTAGCCAAAGGGATCGAAGATTGCCCATTCGGACAGCAAAACCCATTCATCCCCTACAAAATTTATTTGGTATGTTGCAAAAAACATTAGACGATTACAACTTAGTATCAGTTGCTTGTGCAGATCTTATTCCAGTACAAGGCTTACAAGTTCTTTACGTTGTGCTACAGAAAAAAATAATGACGATCAATCTCTGTGCTTCAGCTTCAGATCAACCGCTTAATGATAGAACAAATAAATTCGCTTCATTAGTCATGGAAGAAATAGCAGTTAATGAGAAGTTAGGCGCTCAATTAGACAATACCGATCAAAGAAAACAACTCATTGCACAATACTTGCAAAACAAACAAGCGATTGCTAATGACAATCCTGAGGCAGCGGAGGTACCAATCATAGGTCTACCGATATATGCCTCTGAAAATAACGATCCAAGTTCAAGCACCACTACAAGCACCGCTATTGCTGATGCACCTACCACAGCTACTGCCCAAATCCCAGATAACGCAACTAATGCTTGTTGTGTAATTCTATAATTATTTAACTAATACGAAGGAATAACCATGCTTCTCAAAAAAATATTTAAACAAATCTTATTTCCGGTGCTATTGATTGTTGTACCAACTACCATATTTGGCGCCTTGGCGCCCGACCTGGGCACAGCAGATTTTACAGATTTAAAAATTCCTCTGCCTGGAGCTATTCAGGAGGCAACCACAAATGATGCCAAAAAGAAAAAAGAAGTACCCAAGAAACCTACTCCAATGATAATGAGCGTGCAGGACAGGGCTACGCTAGTTAAGAATGCTATTGAAACACATAAGCAACCCTCTGTGGAAAGGTTAGGCGTTGGCTTGCAGTTTCTAAGCATGCCACCAGGACTCATACGGATCATCGCAGAGTATGCTTATAATCAAGACTTATTTGACGGGTTGGCCAAGATTAAAGAACATCTTACGAGAATATTATCGCAAAAAGTTACGCCTGCGTATGACCACTCTCTACTTTACAAAATTTTAGCAGCCCTGCTCAATGAAACAAGCGCTCGCCCTGCTGCAAAAGTATTTTCAGCGGCACCTCCGGTACATGCACCATTGTATGCCTTGTTTTATGTGCTTGAACAACATAACGTTGATTTAAATATTCAAGACACCCATTTGAAGTGGAATATTTTACATGAAGCTGCTTTCTATGGCCATAATGCCATGGTTGTTCTTTTGGTCAATGGAACAATCTTTACTGATGATCAATTATCACACAAAGAGGTGCCCCCCAATGTAAGGCGAAGCTACTTTGCTCCTTTGCGTATACAGCCCACAGATCTAGATCTTAAAGACGCACTGCTCAACTGCGCCGATCAACAAGCAGGTGCAACCGAACTTATTATAGCGGTGATACAAAGGAAAAGAGGCTCAAAACAACGAGTCAATCCACCTGGCACTATTACCCAATTGGATGACGCCCCGTCTGGCTGCTGGGATAATTGCACAATTTTATAAAATTATTAAAAAATGGAAGGATACCAGTTATGAAACTTATTATTAAAATTATTTTCGGCGCTCTGGTTGCCACCGCTCTATGTTATAGCGTAAGAGCAGCTATTCCACTGTTCTTACGCTAATTTCACTGACGCAGACGGCTGGCTGAGACTAACCTTGGCCAATACGCTGCTCAAAAAACCTGCAACATAGTCCGACATAGACATTTCTTCGGCCCCATACTCATCTTCTCCACCCGCTATCAACTGACGCAAAACGCTAGTAGATTTTTTAGCATGAACCAGTTTGATATCTTCTTTTGTTTTCAGTTGTTTTTTCAAGTCATCAATGGCATCACTGTAAGAGCCTAACTTATCAATCAATTTAAGTTTAAGCGCCTGATTCCCACTAAACGCTTGACCGTCAGCCCACACGTGTTGGTCCTTGACGTCAAGGTGACGCAGCTGAGCCACATCATTTACAAAGGTTTGGTACTGATCATCAGCCATTTTTTGTAAATAAGCACGTTCTTCAGTCGTCAATTCTTTGGTAGCACTACCGGTAGTTTTAAACTTCCCGGATTTAACATAATTTACGTACACCTTCCAGTTGGCCAGAAAATCTTTAATATTGGGCAGTTCCATAAAAGCCCCAATGCTACCCACCAGCGACATAGGGCTGGCAATAATAGTGTGCGCCGTAGTTGCAATGTAGTAAGCACCCGAAGCGCCCGCATTTTCAATCAACGCTACAACTGGTTTTTTTGTCTCTAATTTTTCTCAGCTCATTAAAAATAGCTTGGCATGAGCCGGAATAGCCCCCGCCAGAATTGATGCGTAGAAAAATAGCTTTGATATCCGAGGCCTTAGCAAAATCGTTTATCTTTTTTATGTAAAAGGCAGAATCGGTAATATCACCGTTAAGAGTTACATAGCCGACATTAACTTTAGAAGATAAAGAATCTTGCAATATTCCCTTAAAACTAGAAAAAACTATGGGAACAAATTGAAGAACTAAAAGTAGAAAAAATAGATTTTTTACAACACTAAAGAATGTTTCAGACTTTGTACGTTTGGTGTCTTTTTCCATGAGGACCTTTGATGGGGATAGGGGATTTGACTAATCTGTAGAACGGTCGGGTGGCCTGGTAGACACAAACGGTAAAAACATTTCTGCTCTTACGTCACACACCGGACAAGTCCAGTCGATATCCAACTCTTCAAACGGAATGGGCTGATTTTCTATATTTTTGTCAGCCGTCTCATCATCGTATAGATATCCACAGACTTGGCATACATAAGCTTGCATAGCACGTCCTTTATTTCTTAACACCCCGACATTATAACCCATATTTAGTGTTTATGGCACATTTTAATGAATAGATGCAAGAATAACGTTTTATGCGCCAGCTCTAACTAGATTGATATCTTTATTTAAATTGATTTCTTCTTTGAATATGATCTCTTCTTTTAAGATCTCTTTTTCAGTGGTAGGATCTTTGTGAACAACCCTTATCCCATTTTTATCATAGATATTGTATTTGATTTCAACAATTTCTGTTGGTTTTTGATTCGCATTATTCACATGAGATGAATACACAGACCCACCTCTGTATTTGTTGCCAAGATAGGTTCGCGTTCCGGTAGAAAGAATTTCAGCATCATGTTTTTTGATAGTTATTGAAACTTTATCAACTTGCTTAGTCGTAAATTCGTGCTCTTTGGCAATCTCTTTGATATTCTCCAATTGTTTTTCCGTTTCATCAAGAGTAGCTTGGTCGATATCGGCCTGAGCTGATGGAACTATAACAATAGACGATAGAGTTAAAACAGCTAATCTTCTTAACATATAGCCTTTCATGTGTTTTGATTTCCTCCATCAAAATACTGAATTTTTGAATCTCATGCTGAATCGTAGTGGCTGGGGCTAGAACATATACCCCATAAGGCACTATATTTATTTTACACAAATAGTAAAAGTTTTTTGAATATTTAACCGCTTTTCAATCAATAATAGCGGTATTTTTGAATCTTTATGCGAAAAATTTCAAATGTGCAAAAAACCGTTTGGATTTCCCTCTGATTCATTAACCATAGCCCAAACCATTCCATCTGTCAAACAAGCAGCATGCCTCTATGGCTATTTTATTGAAATAGCTATCCAGCGCGGCTTTCCGCTCATATCATGGTGAATAGCCACAGACAGGTACCCCAGCCGATGAGCATATTGTTTAATGGGCTCACTGGATGTTCCTAGTTCCATTATTATTTGAACCTGTTGTGGCCGTGGCTTTAAATACACAGATGCCTTTTCAAGAATAGCAAAATACACCGCCAATCCTTCTTGACCGGCAACCAGCGCTTGCCTATCTTCCCAGTTTTTAACGCTAACATCTAAAGCTTCATATTCTTGGGGACTAATGTAGGGAGGGTTGGCAATAATTAGATCAAACTTCTCTTCTGGCTTTAAGGCCTGATATAGATCAGACTGAATAAAGGTTACATTAGAAATGTGGTTATGCTCTTTATTTTCTTGCGCCAATGCAATAGCCTGAGGGTCGATATCAATTCCCACCACTTGCGCGTTAGGAAACGTATGCGCAAGCGCAAGAGCTATACACCCACTACCGGTACACAGATCTAAGATCTTGAGGGGGGTCGCAGAGGGAAACGCCCTATTAAAAGTTTTCATAACCCATTCTACCATTTCTTCTGTTTCAGGACGGGGAATAAGAATGGGAGGACGAACCAAGATCTCAAGGCCTGAGAATAAAACCGAGCCTAAAATATACTGCAGTGGCTTATGCTCCTGTACCCGCTGAGCAAGCCATTGCTCTAATGTTTCACTCTGAGCACTCGATAAATCAATAGTTTTTTGTGTCAGTAACTGAGATTTGCTCTTGCTTGTTATCTTTTCTAGCATCCACCAGATTTCTTGCTGCGCATTAGAGCCACTAACCGGTTCCAGCTGAGTTGCAAGTTTTTTGACCAGGTCTAATACTTTATTCATTGCTTCAAATACCAACTCAAAAACTGCTCAAGCCCTCGTATGCGATAAAAATAGTGCGCATAGAGCGTAAACTCGTGCCGCATCTTGGCATAGCTGATGCTTGCGCCATCGGGAACAAAGAAAGAATCATAAGGCAGGCTAGGATCAGCATCAAACACAAGTGGTTTAATCAAATGTCCATCACACCGTCCTTCAAATACATGCTCCTGCCCCCTAGCATCAACATATAATATGTAGAGTAAAAAATGAGCAGGATCCCCAACATCAAAAAGCCGTTTCACTCCTTCAAACTCAAGCCCCGAATAAACAAATTTGCTCAACGTTCCTGGAAATTTATTAAATTTATTAAAATATATGGCGGAATCGTCAATCAAAAGAGGCTTTTGTATCATTTTGAATGCTTGTTGAGCTTTAGCAACAGCAATGGCCAATTGATCAGTTGTCTGAACCTCTGGAAGATCGACGGCAAATTGTTTTAATTCAATATGCGGAGCATGGAGCTGAATGTATTTGGCTACTTCAGTAAATTTCCCCGCATTACCGGTAGCATAATAAAGTTCTTGTTTCATAACACCTTCGAGGAAACGAGTACTTATGATCAGTTCACAGCAACAATCCATTTACCAACGCAACCCACTGTTGTGATATTTTTTGCAATGTTAAATGTCGCTGATATAACTCTTTTAATTTTTCTGCAAATTCTCGATTTCCCGACATGGACTTAGTCTTTGCTTCAGTTAATTTAAGCAAAGTTACAAACAGTTTTTGTACCTGACGATCTTCATCGGCAAGTTGTTGAGCAAATTCTAATATTGGCGTCCCACCCGTACATTTTTCTAAAATCTTTAGTTTTAACCACTCTTGCGCCTGTACTCTAGAAACGGTACTAAGCTTGATTAATTCTTCTAATACGGCAGGCTTATTGCACCAATACAAATCATTCATCTGTTTTGCAACCGCCTGAATTTTTTTTATATCTTCACCATCGGCGCCATTAAATAGAATTTTTTTTGCCATCCAACGCCCCATCTGCTTGTTTCTTTATTAAATCTTTAAGCGATTGGGTAGGCATGCTGGCTAAAGAATCAACTTTTTTTCGTAAACGTTCTAAGGACGGCATAATAGGTTTTGGGAAAAGATTGGTAAATATACATACACTTAACATCAAAACTGAACCTATTCTAATTTTTAATATCATCTCTCTCTCCTGCCTTTTGTTATTCATTAAGAAGCCCACGCACATACTCTTGTGCGTCAAAGGTCTTAAGATCTTCCAACGTTTCTCCAAATGTTACATAAATAATAGGCAGCTGCAATTTTTGAGTTACGGCAAATACTATGCCGCCTTTTCCTGTTCCATCCAACTTAGTAAGAATCAGTCCATTAACTTTCGTAGCTTCATGAAACACTTCTGCCTGAGCCATGCTATTTTGTCCCAACATTGCATCCAGAGTAAGCCAGGTATTAACGGATTGATCGGGCAATTGTTTTTTCAATAATGCGGCGAATTTTTTCAAGCTCGCGCATCAAGTTCACTTTCGTTTGCAAGCGGCCGGCTGTATCAATAACTAAATAATCAAAGTGTTCATCTTTAAATTTTTTACACGCATCAAATACCACAGACGCGGGGTCCTGGTCTTCTTTGCCAACAAAAACATCCACTCCCACTCGCTGAGCCCACTCCATGAGTTGCTGGGTTGCTGCCGCACGAAAGGTATCACCAGCGACCACCAAAACTTTCTTATTCATGCGCTTGAGCAGATTTGCAAACTTGGCAACAAAGGTCGTTTTTCCACTTCCATTAATGCCCACCAAAAGCGTCACTCGTGGTGCTGGGTCAACACCACCCGATACCTGCAGCTGTGAAATTAATAATTTTTCTAGTTCCTGCTTTGCTTGTTCAAGTGTTGTAATAGAGGTATTTTTGATATCTGCAGTCAATTTATTGATGATCTCATTGGTCGTACGCACTCCCGTATCGGCCATAATGAGCAACATGGAGAGTTCTTTTAAAAACTGTTCATCCAAAGAATTACGAGAAAATATGGACGATACCTGTTTGGTAACTGAGGTATATATTTTTTTTATTTTTTCTTTAATTAAATTGAACATAACTAACCCTGAAGAGAACGAGTATATCAATCAAAACGTTACAGGAGTTGCTGTTTTTAACAACCAACCCCTGTAAAGTATAGTCAAGATAAGGAAAAAAGGAATTTTTAAGATCGAGAGTATAAACCCACTATCTGACCCTGTGCCAAAACATGTCCCCGCTGAGCAGTCAAAACATCTGTTTTGTTAGATCCTGTGCGTAGATTTAACATACTATCAAGAGCATAAACTGTAAAAATATAGCTATGTGGCTTATCTCCCCTAGGTGGACAAGCGCCTCCATACCCAATTTTGCCCCAACTGTTAATCCCTTGCCTTGCCCCATTATCAAGGTCTTGCTGGTTGGCAATACCCCCTGCCAGTTCGGATAGGGTAACAGGAATATCATAAATTACCCAATGGACCCATCCACCAGCATGAGGGGCATCCGGATCATCACAAATAATGGTAAAACTTTGTGTCCCCTTGGGCACATTGCTCCATCCAATATGAGGAGAAACATCTCTACCCTCACAAGAACAATCTTTTGGAAGCACATGTCCATTAGAAAAACTAGAACTTGTTACCGTGAGCGTAGACATCTCAACTCCCTTGATCTTTTTTTCACTAAAAAACAAAATCCATACTAAAAGGCAGAGTCCCACAAAAATCAAACCCATCATCATTTTATCTTTCCATATTCTGTGCATAGCATCTCCTCAAAAAAGTAAGTAAACCCACCTGCATTTAAACCGTGGCCTATTCTAGAAAAGTAAAAGAACCAAAATCAAATATTGTGAAAAAAATAGTGATTGAGTATGGTGAATCAAAGGCGAATAAAAATCTAACAAAATCAGGGAGAGTTTTTATGAATATCAACCAATTACTTCAAGATGTATCAGCAACTAATGGTTCAACTTGGTACCTATTCTTATTAGCCTTTTTAGCCGGCGTTCTGGTTAGCTTTACCCCTTGTATGTATCCTATGATTCCGATTACCGCCGGAATCTTGCAAACACAGGCAAGCTCCTCATTTGTATATAATTTTCTTAACGCCCTTACCTACGTTGCAGGCATATCGGTAGTCTATGCCTCTCTTGGTTACCTCTCGGCAACTTCTGCCATGCTTTTTGGAAAATGGGTTGCAAGTCCTTGGTTTATAGCCATTATGATTGTTTTCTTTCTTTATCTGGCCTTTTCTATGTTTGGTTTTTATGAAATCCATATTCCATCTTTTTTATCCAACCGAACTGATGTTAATGGTAAAAAATCGCTCTTTCATTCCTTTCTTTTTGGAATGCTTTCGGGCACCGTAGCATCTCCCTGTCTTACTCCTGCACTGGCTCTTTTACTGGGTATTGTTGCCCAGCAAGGCAACCCACTGGTTGGTTTTTTTACTTTATTTTGCTTCTCCCTAGGAATGGGGATTTTACTTCTCTTAATTGGGACCTTCTCCGGAACCCTTTCTATGCTGCCGCACGCTGGAGGGTGGATGGAGCAATTTAAAAAATTATTCGGTTTTTTAATGCTGGGAGTGTGCCTCTATTTCTTACAACCTTTCCTAAGTCCATTTATTCTTTATGCTGGATATACCCTTCTTGCTACCGTTTCTTCGGTTTATTATCTCAAATATGCTCGAGGCAGCACGCTGTGTTTAATTTTAGGCATATTATCCCTGCTACTAACACTTGCCTGCGGCGTCATAACGTCAATGGCTCTTACGTAAATCCAACTTCGATTTTGCCAAAAAGCTGCTAGACTAGATTCTCTGTATTTTTGGATCTCACAGCGAAAGGATCAATCATGCCACTTCTCAAACGTACGGTCTATTGCGGCCACGTAAATGAATCAAACGTCAGCACCCAAATAAGCCTTAATGGCTGGGTACAACGCCGCCGCGACCATGGAGGCGTTATCTTTGTTGATCTGCGAGACCGCACCGGTCTGGTGCAGCTGGTATTTGATCCTAGCACTAATAAAAATGTCACAGATGCGGCTCATGCCCTACGATCAGAATTTGTGATAGCTGTAACAGGAACGGTATCTAAACGGGCTCCTGACGCAGTGAATGATAAAATGGATACTGGAAAAGTTGAAGTTAGAGTCACAACTTTGGAAATTTTAAGCAAATCTAATGCGCTCCCGTTTCAGTTGGATGATAACAATATTTCTGAAGAAGTGCGTTTAAAGTACCGTTACCTGGATCTTCGTCGCAAGCCAATGCATGACGTTTTTAAACTTCGTCATGATGTGCTTTTTACCATTCGTCAGTACTTTAATCAGCAAGAGTTTTATGAAATTGAAACCCCAGTTCTAACCAAAAGCACTCCGGGTGGGGCTCGAGCATTCTTAGTTCCCTGCCGCTCCCAACCAGGCACCTTTTATGCTCTGACAGAATCACCTCAAATTTACAAACAACTCCTCATGGTTGGTGGCATGGAAAAATATTTCCAAATTGCCCGTTGCTTCCGTGATGAAGCCTTACGTGCCAGTCGCCAACCTGAATTTACGCAGCTGGATATTGAAATGTCCTTTATTGATGAAAATGATATTCAAACTGTTTGTGAAGGGTTGTACGCCATTTTGTGGGAAAAATTCTTAGGCAAAAAACTAGCTCTTCCCCTTAAACGATATTCTTATGATGACGTTTTCAGCCGCTTTGGCAGCGACAAACCAGACATGCGCTTTGACCTTGAAATAAAAGATGTCACTCAGCCCTTTGCTACTTTTAACCTAAATTTTATTAAATCAATTTTAGACAAAGGCGGCAAAATTGGATGCTTACATGTCCAAAACCACAAATTTTCGCGCACAGATCTAGACCGCTGGACTGACCACGTAACCAAAGAATTGGGCGCTAAAGGTTTATTGTGGTTCCGCTGGAAAGAAGACGGGACGCTAGACAGTCCACTGGCCAAATTTATTACCGTTGATTTTATTGCCCACATGAAGCAAGCCCTACCAAACCTAACCACTAACGACACGTTATTTATGGTAGCTGGTGATTATGAAGAGGCTTGGACAACGCTGGGACAATTGCGCTTGGCCTTAGGCAAACAATTAAATCTCATCAATCACAGTGATTTTAATATGTTCTGGGTCACCGATTTTCCTATGTTTGAATGGAACAAAGAAGCTAATAAATGGGAGGCTCGCCATCATCAGTTCACCTCACCTCAAGAAGGCTGGGAAGGCCAGGACCCTAAAGACGTTAAAGCTCGTGCCTATGACTTGGTTTGCAATGGCGAAGAGCTGGGCGGCGGATCTATCCGTATCCACTCTTCCGAAGTTCAACACAAAATTTTTGCCATGCTGGGCATTGATCCAGCTAAGGTAGAGGAAAAATTTAGCTTCTTGCTAGAGTCCCAAAACTTGGGCTACCCTCCCGAAGGCGGTATCGCTTTTGGGATAGATCGTTTGATTATGCTGTTGTCAGGTAGCAATGCCATCCGCGATGTTATTGCTTTTCCTAAAACGCAAAATGGTAGCTGCATGATGATGCAAGCACCATCAGCAGTAGAAGAACAACAATTAAAAGAGTTGAATATAAAAAGTACGTATATACCTAAAAAGTAATTTGATTACATAACAAGGAACATTATGGCTATAATAGTAACTAAAGCCAATTTTGAACAAGAAGTAAAAAACTCAGATAAACCCGTAGTGGTTGATGTCTATGCCACCTGGTGTGGACCTTGCAAAATGATGGCGCCTCTCTTTGCAGAGCTCTCCAAAGAAATGGAAAGCTCTCACAAATTTGCCAAACTTAACATTGACGAAGAACGTGACCTCGCTATTCAGTACAACGTTTCTTCCATTCCTACTTTTCTGTTCATTAAAGGCGGAAAGCTAGTTGCAAAAGAAACAGGGTACATGACCAAGGATGCTTTGAAGGCAAGAATTGCTAATCATTTAGGGTAGAAAATAAGAAAGAACCATTATGATGAAAATGGTTTTACAAACAACCAAGTCCATTGCCGTAAGCCTGGGATTAATGCTGTTGCTGCCTCTTGCTTTGTATTATGCAATCCAGGTAGCCAACCCCTATCCAGAATATAATCCACCTCACCATAATGAATCAGCTCAAAGCGAAGAAGGAAAAGCAGCCAATCAGGCCTATCAAAAGGACCATCAATTACAAGTACAGAAGTATGAGTCAATCTATTTTTATACTTCTTTAGTAGTTGGATCTCTGTTGATAATCATTGGAGCTTTTGCAGCCTTTGATTTTTTTGGGTTTGGGTTTATTATGGGCGGCGTTTTTTCTATCATAACCGGATATTTTAATTATTGGTCCCAGCTTAACAATCTGATTAAACTGCTTTCTCTCCTGGGAGCTATTGCCCTTTTATTGATAGTGGGCTTGGTGATGGCACGCAAGCATTAAAAAAGGCTCCTCTTCAGGAGCCTTTTTTACTTTTTTAACGAAAAACAGAGTTGTTTAGAACTTATACTCAACACCAATGTTCATATGAAATGCAGTATTGGTACCAAATCTAAAGATTCCAGGATCGAATAAATCATTACCTTCGTCATCAATGATAGCCGCAAAGATATCGCCATCCAATGGAGTTCCTTTGATATCATTAAAGTACCCACCTGGTGTAAACAGAGCAAAGTTAGCATAAACACTCAAGTCAGTCATCGCTGATGCTCGTGTCAGTAGGTTGTATTCAATTCCCATAAAGGTGCGCGCTTTATCCGGAGACAATACAACATTGGCAATTGTATTGCCAGTCATCAGAGGATCAGGGGTGCCTGGACCCGGAACAACTTTGTTAGATGCGAATGCTTTCCAAAAACCAATAACGTTGAAATTCATGCTCAAATCTCTAATAAAAAAGTTTTCAGGAGCCCACGTCAAGCCACCACCCACATGTTGTAAATCGGTAAACGAGGTGTCGTGTTGCGCTGTAGGCGTTGCGGTTGGATTTGCAGGATCGTAGACTAACGTTGTAGGTCTTCTTAAAAGACGCTCGTCCAAAATGAAAATGCTTTTAACGCGTTTACCATTATAAAGTTCATGCAGACCAATAAAGCCTTTATATTTTTTATCTTTAGCAAATTGGTTAGGGTCAGCATCACCTGAAGCATAACCGTAGGCCGCCGCCAATTTTAAATCACAAGCTTCAAAGGTATAGGCGGCATCTACAACCCCCATCCAACCTTCATAGGCATTGGCATAAGCAGGACGATAGCGATCTTTACCACTATAAAAACCCGTGGCCTGACCTACACGATTAAGAATCTGTTGACCATTAGTATTTACATTAAAAGTTGATTGAGCTGCATCGATAGCCAATTGAGTAACAGGGGCTGGAGTCTTGAGTGTCGCATCAGTAAAAACTTTATTATACTGTTCAACAATTGCACCGGCAGCATTACGAACCACTACCGCTTGATTACGGTCTATATTAAATGCATATTGTTTACCATAGTTGAATGCAACTTCCCCGCCAAATTCAAAATCGCTTATTTCGTATTCCAGATTCAACCCATAAGAACCCCAGTTAATTTTTGAATCGGGGGCAAGTTTTTGGTCAATAGCTTGATCAGATGCAGCATTATAAAATACAAAAGGTTGCAGATCAAGCTCACCTGTGTGATCAGTATGCAAAGGTTTCCATTTAAGGCGAGCAGCTACAACATCATTGTCTTTATCAATACCTCTCCAAGGAGTTGCAGCACGTCCAACAATCTGGCGTTTAACTATCTGCATGGTATCGGTAAAACTTTGACTACGTTCCTCAAAACGACCAAAATACAAATCATAAGACAAGTAGTCTTTTATAATGGTTCCATCCAGCAAAATACCTGGTGCACATTTATCTTCACCATAACTAGAGAAGCCTAGCAACTGTTTGGTCACACCATAAAAACCACCCAATGCAATGCCACGCCCTAAATCAAAAGGTTGCCACCCAATTTTAATATAATGTAAATGCTTATCATCTTTGCTGTTTGCAATAGCATTAGGGCTCAACTTAATCCAGGCCTCTTGCATCCAAATTAAATTCTTACCAGAAGAGTGGCTATGAAACCCAAAAACAGCCGGGTCACTTGAACTAAATTTAACACCACTTGGACCTCCGGGACCAGAATCACGATTTGCAAAGCTGTTTGACTTCCCCCAAATTCCTTTATTTCTTAAATCTATAAAGGCTTGACCTGCTACGTAACCAAAACGTTTTTTACCATAGGTATAATCAAAATACAGATCAGATGTATGTTTGAAGTATTCTAGCTCATCGGGAATGTTGCGATTTAAAAGATACGCATTACGATCAAAGAAATGCTCAATTTTAATCCTACCGCCCAGCACAAACTCACTGTCACCACGCTGCATCACTAATTTTGCTTTTTTACCAGCTTCTGGATAGGGCGTTTCGCGGGTATCCTGTTCCGTGATTGCCTCCAGTTTGTGCATACGTTTAACATCGGCTTTTTCATGAAAAGTTTCTGCCAAAAGGTTATTGGCAAGACTTACAACCGTTAGCGACAATGCCAACAGCCTGCACGTCATAGCCTTGGCGACAACGTGCCGTTGCAGAGTTCTGTTCATAGCTGTTTCCTTATAAATGGAAAAATATGAATTGATATGTATCCACCTTCGCCCATTCAGCTTCGCTCAGGACTATGGCGGGACTATAACGCGGTGCAAATCCAGAAAGCCGTTATACCCTTGTCACGCCACAGTTAAAAAACGTAGGCGGATTAAAAAAGGACTTTTGCGGTTTTTTGCAAGACTATGATCGCTGAGGATTATCCTTTTGTCAACAGGGTATTTTGACCTTAGCCATCATTCATTAGATTTCTGCCCTGGCTTTTTTGCATAGTCAAGTTTGGCAACTATGTCATTGAGCTTTTCGAGTTCTTGTTGTTTGGTCTCAAGACTCTCTTCTGCGCACGGTCTTGATGGCATCCCAAGATTTTGGGATACCATTTTTTTCTTAGCTTTCTGTAATTTTCTTAATATAAAACCAACATCCTGATTATTAAAACCTTGCTCCGAATCGTACCCCATAAAGTAATGAGCTTCTAGATTTTTACATCCTGCCCAATCTTTGAGAATATTATCAAGGCAAATCAAACAATCTTCTTTGAGTTTCGTGTTCGTTGGTCTCTGCAAAGCTACCAAGTATTCAGGTAACCGGCAATTGTCCGACTTGCAATTACCAAAAGGATAACAAGCTCTGGTGTGTTGGGCGTAAGCCAATAAGCCCATGTTGATACGATAAAAATAGGAAGAACAAGCATGCATGTTCTTCAACTTCCTTGCTTTGTTAATATAAAACACTTCCTTATCAACGTCTTGCTCATCAGAGTCTACGCCATAAAGCCCAACTAAACGTTCTAGTTCTATATATAACCAATTTCTACCTTTGTTGTTGGATCTTGCTATTTGATCTACAACGTCATAAATTTTTTGTGCGAGTGCTTCCCTTGATGCTGATCTAATTAATAGTAATGTTCCTGCGGCCGATTCCACGGTCATCTTAGGGTCAACCGCTCCAAACAAACCTGTAGTTATGCCTCCTATTAATCCCAGACATACCCATAGCTTTTTAATAATCATGATTATTCCCGATGCTATTTATTTATTTTTATATTTTTATAACTAGTACAAATATCATCCGCCGGTTTTCCTCTTGCTGGTTATGCCTACTTTTTAAGCAACGTCTCACCAACCTGATTAACCTTACCCGCTCCAATAGTCAGAACCAAATCGCCTTCTTGAATAACTTGCTCAACATCATGAGCGATGTGATCACAGGTTGACTTATATATCCAATACCTCTAAACGCAGCAAAAAGGCTGCTGGTGGTTCAATGATAATGCCATTAAATAACTTCAGCGGCAAAAGATCTTTTTTATCTCCAGTAACCAAAACATTAGCATTACCCAAAATAGCTGTTTCTAAAACTAATGTATCTTTTGGATGAGGTATAAGCTGAATTTTTCCACTGGGCTCATACATAGATGAAATCTGAACAAGCTCATCTAAGAACTCCTGAACCTCAGCTTCAGAAAACTCCAATTTTTTCACAAGGTTCCGCATTACCTCATTAAGGATCGCCGAACTTGTTATCAAATCAAACTTTTTATCCAAAGCTAGCTCTATCACCTTATTCGATTTGCCACCAAAAGCGATAGCAGAGATATAGACATTGGCATCTATACATACTTTTAGCATGTTAGTCTTCAAAAGGGCCGCCAAAGTCTTTGGCTGTTAATTTTTTTTTCTTTGTTACTGCTTTTCCTTTTTTAGAAAGCGATTTAAAAATTCGTTGTGCTTTGTATTGTCTAACCGCTTCCCAGATTAGTTCACTAACCGTGCGCTTTTCAGCTTCAGCTATTGCTTGAATTTCTCTACCCATCTCGATGGGCAATGCAAAAGTGATAGTTTTTATTGATTTCATACGATTTTCCTCTCGCTACTTTGCATCTACTTTTTAAGCAGAGTCTCACCAACCTGGTTAATCTTACCCGCTCCAATAGTCAAAACTAAATCGCCTTCTTGAATTACCTGCTCAACATCACGAGTAATTTGATCATACGTTGAAACATAGTGGACTTGTAGAGCTGGGTTTTTTTTCTTTGATGACACTAACCAGCTTTTCTGAAGTTATGCCGGGGATGGGCGCTTCACTGGCCGGATAAATGTCGGTAATGTAAAGTGTGCTGATGGGATAACCATCTTGCTGATGATCGGCAAAAACATTTACAAAATCATCCCATAATTTTTCAGTTCTGGTAAATCGATGAGGCTGAAAAACTACATGCAGACGCTTATTTGCTCGTTTTTTAGCAACAAGCAACGTAGACTTAATCTCAACGGGATGATGCCCATAATCATCAAAAATTTCTGCCCCTTTGATCGTGCCTTTAAACTCAAAACGGCGCTCTACCCCTTTAAAAGTGGCAAGCGCTTGGGATATCACAGCAAACGATACATCAAATTCTCGGCACACAGCAATGGCCGCCAGGCAGTTGCGCACATTATGAATACCCGGAATGCTAGCGGTAATGCGTCCTAAAAACTTTTTTTCTTTTTTAAAAATAGGCGACCCTTCGACGAGCTCAGGATGAGCGCCTATTTTAACAGAATCTTTCTCTGATAGCGCTCGTCCTGAGCCTGTCGAAGGACATGAGCGCTCATACACATCAAAAGACGAGCTCGTTGCATCCAGAACCACATTATCCCCCATAACATCAGCATCACTGCTTAAACCGTACGCAACTGTTGGAACATGCTGTAGAGGTAAAATGGAACGAATGTTTTGATCGTCTAAGCACACAAAGGCTTTGCCATAAAAGGGTATGCGCGCCAAAAAATCTTTAAACGTGTTTTTTATATCATCTAAATCTTTGTAGGTATCTAAATGTTCAGCATCAATATTGGTCACCACAGCCACCGATGGACTCAGATACAACAAAGAACGGTCGCTTTCATCCGCTTCGGCTATAAAGATTTCTCCCTCTCCCAGCTGAGCATTGTTGGCCATATTTTTAACAACGCCACCCACCACAATGGTCGGCTGTTTACCAGCTTCAATCATAATGTGGGAGATTAGGGATGTGGTAGTTGTTTTACCATGCGCACCAGAAATAGCCACGCTAAATTTGCTACGCATCAGCTCAGCTAGCATAATGGCCCGAGCAATCACGGGAATACCTTTAGAAAGAGCGGCAAGTACTTCTCCGTCTTGTTTGTTAACTGCACTTGAATAGACCAGAACATCGGCATCATGCACATGCCAGTCAGCGTGCTTGTGATGAATCGTGCAACCGATAGTTTGTAGGTGTTGTAGCGTCTTGGTTCCGGTAGCCAAATCGCAGCCCGACACGGTATAGCCGCGCAAGCGTAAAATTTCGGCAATGCCACTCATACCAATACCGCCAATGCCCATAAAGTGAATGTGTTCGCGTTTTTTTGTACATTATTAAAACCTAGATTTATAAATTCAAATGATTATTTCTGTATTCTGGCCAGTCCCAAGTCGATAAGATTGTCAATCAATTGATTTAACGAACAGTGCTTCTTCTGAGCTGCCTTGGCAATCAAAAAATGCCTAAAACTAGTTGTTTGATATGCAATTTTTTCCTTTAAATTTCGATTGATCAATGGGTTCGGGTATATCATCTCCATGTTTCATATATAATTTAAAGGCGGCTTCCATTGCCTCCTTAATACCCTCCATCGCTTCTGGAATGGCAAGGCCATCGGTACAAATACCAGGTAATTCGTTAACACGAACTATAAATAGTTTTTTACCCCTTTCCTCAGCCGTTTCAATGCTGTAGGTCCATGGTAAATCAAGATAATACTGCAAACTTTTATATTTTTTCTTCTGGATAGCCATGTTTCACCAATATATCTCTTAGTTCACTTATCTGATAAGAATAAAGCCCAGAGCGTCTTTTAATAGAGATATGTCCATAACCAGGCTTTCTAAACACATGATGTGATCCTGAAACTTCCAAATCATACCCTAATCTAAACAAAATTTTTTCAGCATCTTGATAGGATATTTCAGATGCTGAAAAAACTTTGTTAATTAGCTTTTCAATTTTACTCATAAGAATACAGCAACAAGATGATTCCGGTCATTTTTACATAAAAAATTTAACAATACGCTCCAGCCCCTCTTGAAGCAAATACGTATCGCGAGCATAGCATAGCCGTAAAAAGGATGCTCCTGAAGGTCCAAAGGAGATGCCAGGAACCAAAGAAACTTTTGCTTGGTTCAAAATACTCATACCCAAATCTGTTGCATCAGGCTGCTCAGTCTGAAGGAACGCAAAAAAGCCTCCCATGGGACGGTTCAATTTAATAATGCCACTGTTGGTCAGTGGCTTGAGGACGTCCATGGTCAAGTCTCTATTGTAACGCACTACACGATGAAAATAATCGGTAAGTTCAGGGCGATCAAGCGCATAGATGGCAGCAAATTGTGCCGGGTTATTTAAGCAGTTGAGCAACGCATCTTGCATACCAGCCAAAGCTTTGTTCAGACGGCGAGGAATAACCATGTACCCAATACGCCAGCCACTCATAGCCATATTTTTAGAAAAGGTTTGCGCACTGACCAGCCACTCACTCTGAGGCACCATAGAAATGGTCGACTCATAACTGCCTTCAAAGGCGTAGTCTCGGTAGGCTTCGTCAATAATCAAGAAAATACCCTTCTGCTCACACCAGGCCAATAGTTCTTTAATAATGGACATAGGAACCACCAACCCCATGGGGTTAAAGGGATTGGA
>Ga0207152_1090_pt1 | contig 19447 bp, 14 predicted proteins | sample Alteio_BWMinHeat_30_FD_153590 | JGI IMG/M metagenome (GOLD analysis project Ga0207152, IMG submission 153590) | Enriched cells from forest soil in Barre Woods Harvard Forest LTER site, Petersham, Massachusetts, United States -... | ecosystem: Environmental > Terrestrial > Soil > Temperate forest >... | reverse complement strand
ATCAGATTCCCCATGCAGCCCGTGGGCACAAACAGCGCCGCCTCTTTCCCAAAAATCTCCGCCGCGCGTTTTTCCAGCCGGTTGACCGTCGGGTCTTCTCCGTAAACGTCATCGCCGACCTCGGCCTCCGCCATGGCGCGCCGCATCTCCGCCGTCGGCCGCGTCACGGTATCGCTCCGCAGGTCCACCACCCCCGCCGGAATCTTCCCCGCCTCCCCAACCTGATCCGGATCCACCCTCTGATTTCCCTTCGCCACCGTATAACTCATATTCCTCTCTTCTCCGTCTCTGTGTCCTCTGTGTTAAAAACCCCATTCAACTTCCATTCGAATCGACCCATTAAACGTCTCACCTCATCAATTCCACAAACACCTCATTCGAAACGCTCAGTCTCTCCGGCGCCAGTCGGACCACGCTGCCGTCTCGCTCCACCAACCCAGCCGACGCCAGCGGATCAAATCTTGCCGTCAGCGTCACGCCATAGTCCCGCTCGATTCGCGCAAGATCGATTCCGTCGAGCTGCCGCAAGCCCAGAAACAATTCTTCTTCCAACGCGCTCTCCGCCGTCAGTATTTCATGCTGCTCCAGCGGTAATCGCCCGCCCTGCACGGCAGTCACATAAGCCGCGGCATCATGCGCGTTCGCCCACCGCTCCGTCCCCGAAAACGAATGCGCCCCCGCTCCAAATCCCAGGTACGCCTCGCGCCGCCAGTATTTCAGGTTGTGCCGCGATTCAAACCCCGGCTTCGCCCAATTCGAAATCTCGTAGTGATGATACCCAGCCGCCCCCAGCGCCCCCTGCGCCATCTCATAAAACTCCGCCATTTCATCTTCGCTGGGCACCGCCCCCGCGCTGTACTTCCCTCCGCCCTGCAGCAACTCCTTGCCAAGCCGGCTCCCCTCATCAATCTCCAGCAAATAAACCGAAACATGCTCCGGCGCCAGCACCGCCAATTCATCCAGCGATTGCCGCCAACTCTCCCTAGTCTGATGAGGCAACCCCGCAATCAAATCAAAACTAATGTTCCGAATCCCCGCCTCGCGCAGAACCGGAACCGCTCGGTAAATTTCCACCCGCCGGTGCATCCGCCCCGCCGCAATCAATTCCTTATCCACAAACGACTGCAACCCAAAGCTAACCCGGTTGATTCCCGCGCGCACCCAAACCGCCGCTTTCCCCGCCTCAATCGTCTCCGGATCCGCCTCCAGCGTCACCTCCGCAAGTTCCGCCGTGAAACTAGCCCGGGTTGCATCCAAAATGTCTTGCAGATGAGCAGGATCCAGCAGGCTCGGCGTCCCCCCGCCAATGTAAACCGTGTCCACAGCCAGGGTTCTCTCTGTGTAGGGCCCGCCTTCCGAGGCGGGCCGTTTGCCCACCTCGCCCGGCGCCTCGCATTCTCTTTGTAGGGGCGCAGCACCGCTGCGCCCTCCCGGACCAAGCCAATCCACCCCAGCTGCCTTCAGCAACTCCCGATGCCCTCGAATCTCCCGGCAAACCGCCTCAACATACGGCGCAAACCGGCTGCTAGCCACCACTCCCGTATGAAAATTACAGTACGTACACCTCGTCTGGCAGAACGGCACCTGCACGTAAATCCCCAGCTTCCTCATCACCCAAAAACTCTAGCACACACCCGCCTCAAACCTCGCCAGAAGCACAACTCACCAACCGCCTATCCTGTCGGAGCGATCTTCTTAGGTTTTCGTTATTCCCCGGCGGTGCGTCAATTTCCGGTTGCCGCACTGACCAGGACCTATTGCAAGAAACGGCGAGGAACATCCGCGCCAGGCTGAAACGATGGACAATCCGCCTCGATGCGCATCGCCTCAGCTTCCGGCCACGCCCTCAATGACCTCTTCGCTGGTTTAAGCCAAAAACAGCCGGTTCACTTAGCAGCCCTCTTGGCGCCGCTTTCCTTGAGGAGTATTTGAATCTCGCTCTCAAAGACGCCTCTGTCCACCATACCGACGTGCAAGTCAGCGATTTTACCTTGCCGATCGATCAGCAACGTCGCCGGCAACTGCGTAGTGCCGAATACACTTGCCAAGTCCCAATTGCCCATCACAACCGGGTAGTTGACTCTTTTCTCTTCAAGGAATGGCTTGACCGATTTCCAGCCGTCTTCATCCACCGAAACGCCAACAACCGATAATCCGCTCTCTTTGTACTTATTCTGGAATTCCATGAACCAGGGAATTTCCACTTTGCAGCCCCCACACCATGTGGCCCAGAAATCCAGCAACACTACCCTGCCTTTGTAGTCGGACAGTTTAACGGAGGCGCCCTTTGAGTCGCTAAGATTGAAGTCCGGCGCGGTCTTCCGGGAATTCCCCGCTGTTAAACCAGCTGGTGCTCTCGCGGCTAGCGCGAAACACAAAACGACAAATGCGATTCCTACGAACGTAAAGCGTGTCATCTGTAATGACCTCCTGAGTCTCTATATGACTTAACCAAAAGCGTTTCGATTTCAATCGCCCGCTCAAAGTGGACGATGAGTTGGCTGTCCGACAACTCAACACCCCTTGTCGGAGAACCGGGTTTTTGGGCACTCTAGCTACTTTGTGAAGCTGCCAAGAAACTTCTTTGACTCGCTCGTTTCGTCGTCCTCGGAAATAGTCACCTCGACCCTCGTTTGATGCATTGCGCGCAGGAGTTCCTCGATTTTCTCTTGGCTCATTCCTACCCCGAGAACCGAGTGTCCTCCAAGGGCAATAGATAAGAAGATTTTGCGCAATATATTTCTGAACGGCATGTATCTCCCGCCGAGACATGAGGGTCTCAGCAGTGGTTGTGATCGAGTGCGGGACACGCCACAACCGGAACATGTTGATTCGCACCGTCGCTAGACGGCCGTCTATGAGTGGGAAATTACCAAGCCGGGGGTGGTCGAGGCGAGAATACGGGCAGGGATGGGAATGGCAGTGCTCTGCATTTCCTGCGAACGCTGGGAATAGGAGCACTGACAACATCAGCAAGAAAGAACCAAAACGGGATCAGGAAGGCGAAAATGAAACCAAGAACGGGCTGCATCAGTGCGACAAGCAAAGCCATCGCCACACATAGGAGGGCGACCCACCGCGACGCAAAGCGAATGTTCTTCATTTGTTCTTATCTTACACCGACTAATAGGATTCACACCTGCCTAACCAAGCTACACAGCCGGTCGACTAGCTCCCGATGAGTCGGGACAGCGGAATTGACACGGCTCCAATTTTTCTCTTGACTTTCCTATAATTCTGTGTATACTTAACCACGTAGGTTACTGCGTACCGAGTGCGGGAGCTTACTCCCGCTTTTCTTTTTAAGGCAGCCATTCGGCCTTGCCAGTCCAAAACAACCAAAATCGCGCTCTTTAGAATCAATCAATTACGAAATGCAAATTTTGTAAGCCCTTTATTTTGATATTCATGCAAATTGGTGGGGGGTAGGGGGTACGTCGCTTTATGGGGTACGTCGCTTTATTTTGTTCGGAGCCCAGTCTCAATCAGCCACTACCTTCACCTGCAGCCGCCGGTCACGCGGCCCATCAAACTCGCAGGCAAAATCCTTCGGCTGCGACTTCCCAGGGCCCGAAGGAAGGCAAATCGAGGAACGTGTCTACTGAAGTTGGATAACGAAGTGATGCCCGATTTTCTTTCCCGTCGAAAGTTTCTGCAATTCGCTGAGCCCGCCTGCTCCCCATCGCGCGAGAAACGGCAGCAGACACAATTCCCGCTCCTGCAGCCCTTTGTGCGGATCCAAGAGTGATTCCAGGTATTGTTCATGAGCCGAGATCAACCCGGCCTTCTCGTCCTGCGCCCGGCCCGCTTTCCGGCGCAGTTTGTCGATGTGAAATTCGATTCTCGTGCGCGCTCTCTCAACGGTGCCTTTCAACGTGGGATCGAGCTTCTCGATCTGCTTGCCGAGCCGCGCCAGCATCTTCGCGATCTGTTTCTGGTTCCGGTCAAAGTTTTTCGATAGCGACCCGGGGACCGATCGCCGCTCCATTTTGTGCCGCAACCCTTGCGACCCCGCCCAAACATCCTCAACCGTCAGCTCATACCGCCGCAGAAGTTTATGAGCCTTCGCGTCAACCAGTGTGAATCCCGCCCGCGGCAGCATCACCGGCATTCTTCCGAGCAGATGCCGGTACACAACTTCTGACTGCGCAAAATAAGAGATCTCCGCCGGACCCGCAATATACGCCGCGGTGGGAAGCAAATAATCTTGCACCACGGGCCGGAAGAGCGCATTGGGGCTGAAGTTCCCCGGCTCGGTATGCGTCATGTGCACCAATTCGTCCCGCGCCCATGTTTTCTCGCCAGCCTGAAATTTTCCGGCGCTCGCCGTGATGACCTGCCGCACGCCATCACCCAGATGAAACAACAACGTACTGCGCGACGTCACCTTGACCTGGACATCAAATCCCGCACGGTCCAAATCTTTCCCGCGTTGCAGTAGTTTTTCGTTCAAAGCGTCGCGCTCCGCCAGCGCGTGCTGGTAAAGTGGCGCGGCAACTTTGTGCAGGCCAGTATCGAGCGGGTCCATCAGGATCAACCCCTGCTGCCCAAACAGGCGTGCGAATAATTTGCCGAACGCGCTGCCGTATGTTTCTTCCGGCCGGTAGCTTTCAATCAGGTATTGCGCAAGCAGGTCGCTGCCCTGGTTCGCAAGCAATTCCGCCGCTTCTTGCGCAAGGGGTTCGATCTGTGCACCGAGCGGAATCCGTCCCACCGGCCGTCCCGTTTCCGCAATCAGCGGCAATTCAAAACGAATCAGTTTTCCCTGATCGAACCATGTCGCGTGACGAACCTCGTCGAGATCGTGGTCTTCCGTGGCCATCCAAAAGATCGGTACTGCGGCAATTCCGCCACGCGTCAACTCTTCCGCGATCTGGACGGCCGTCAGCGCCTTATAAACGGAATACGCCGGCCCGCTGAACAGCCCTGCCTGCTGCCCGGAAACGACAGCGACGGCGCCTTTCTCAAGCCGGTCCAAATTGGACAGCGTTTCCGCTCCCGCCCCGAGAGCGATGTTCTGTCTGCGAAGAATAGAAGTTACTTCCGCTCTCCGGTCGTCCGGATACTCCAATTTCCGAGCCGAGCGCGTCACCGCCGGCATGGCCGGCGGATGAAAGTAGAATGACTTCACTTTTTCAAAGTGATCCAGGTATTCCAGAAACAGCTTCGGTTGATGGGGAAGATGGCGGAAGGCTAAGGCGTGACAATCCATGAGCCCTTAGATGATACTCGCGCGAAAACGTCTCATCAAATCTGGCTTGATTGTGACCCCTGCCATCCTGTGGTATTTTTGGGTTCCGATATGTAACTAGGTGACTATGCGGAAACTGCTTGGCCCCCTCCTACTGCGGTTGCTGCTGGCGGCATGTGCATGGCCTGTTTCCGCTCAAACGGCGCCGCCGGATTCGCGCGCTGAACAGGCACCTGTCGTACTGCATAGCACCACGCGTCTAGTCCAGATTAACGTCATTGTTCACAATAAGAAAGGCGGGCCCGTTACAGGCTTGAAAAGAGAGGATTTCACCGTTCTCGATCAGGGCAAAGAGCAGCAGATCGCGGCGTTTTCCGCCAATTCCGCCGCGCCGCAGGATACTGCTTCGATTCCGCCGCTGGCGCCGAATGTCTTTTCAAACCGGGGCGGTACGGCAGCCGCAAACCCAGGCAGCGTTACCGTCATTCTTTTTGATGCGCTCAATACGGCGATTCAGGACCAATTTTACGCCCGGCAGCAGGTGCTGAAATTCCTGCGGCAGCTTCAGCCTCAAGATCACGTCGCCATTTATGTGCTGACAACAAAAATTACGGTGTTGAACGAATTCACGCAAGACGCAACCTCTTTGCTCCAGGCGATCCAGAAATTCGGCGGATACTCTTCCCCGCTGCAGGACGCGGCCAATCCGGATGCAAAGCCGCTAGACCAAAGCATCTTTTTGACCAACAATCCTGAAGCCGAGGTTATGGCCTCCCGGCTGCGAGACTTCCTGAATGCTGCCGATGGCAAGTTCAGCGATTTTGCCAATATCAACCGCGCGGAAACGACCACGGGCGCGATTGAAGCCATTGCCAACCACGTCGCACGCATTCCCGGAAGAAAAAATCTGGTATGGGTCTCCGCCAGCTTTCCGATCAGCATTGGTTTCGATGGCGAGACTCTCAGTCAGCCGGGGCGCGAGCAACGCACATTCACTGAGGACATCGAGCACGCCACTCGCGCGCTGAATCAGGCCAACATGGCAATCTACCCCATTGACGCGCGCGGGCTAATGGTCAGCCCACATTATAGCGCCACCAATAACAGCCCTTTCAGTACCAGATCCCGGGCCAGAGACCTGGGGCCCGATCAGGGGAATTTCGACACCATGATTGTTCTTGCCGACCGCACCGGCGGAAAGGCTTCTTACAATACGAACGACATCGAAGGAGCCGTACAGCGCGCTATCGCGGACGGCCAGTACACCTATACCCTCGGTTTTTATCCGACACACGGCAAGTGGGACGGCAAGTTTCACGAACTGAAAGTCCACACGAATGAAAAAGGCCTGACGCTCCGCCACCGCAAAGGATATTTCGCTCTTCCCGATCCACCTTCCGGGCCCGAAGAAAATAAGGCCGCCCTCGATGCCGCCATCGGCAGTCCCGTGGAATGGACGAACCTAGACTTGGAAGTTACTTTAAAAGCTTTCGATCCCGCTGCGCACACTCTTGACGTCCAGGTCGGGCTAGATACGCACGAACTCTCTCTGGTACCCAAGGACGGCAGATGGAGCGATACGCTCTACGTCTTCTTTGGCCAGCTGGGAGCTGGGGACAAGACGATCACCAGCGAAAAAGAGACTTTTGGAATGAATTTGAAGCCCGAGACGTACGACAAGCTTATGAAAAATGGCACCAAATTTAGTGGTCGCTTGGTGCTGTCACCCGATGTGGTGAACCTCCGAGTCATCGCGCAAGATACAGGATCAGGCTCTATCGGCACGCTGACGATCCCGATTAAGAAGTATTTGGCAGGGGCCGTGACGGGCGGAAATTCTTCCCTATCGCAAAAACCGTAGACCGCAGAAAAAGCGTGCAAACCGATTTAGGCGCGGGCAGTGGCCGGCTCTAGGCTGGCGAGCAAATCGGAGAGTCGTTTCTTCTGTTCCTCTTTAAGGGGCTGAAGGGGCAGGCGCGGAATGCCGCCGCGATATCCGCGCTCATCCATGGCGTGCTTTACGCCGGCAATGCTCATCTCCGAAACGATTAGCTTGGAAGCACGGGCCAAAGTGAATTGCAGCTCGCGTGCTTTTTCGTGTTGACCCTGCCGGACCAATTCAAACAGCGCCACGCACTTTTCGGGAAGCGCGCACGCCAGCGCCAGAATCCCTCCTCGCGCGCCAATCGCCAGCGACGGGTACACCGTAGCCGCCGAGCCGACCATGACTTGAAACGCGGGAGGGGTCGCTCCAATAATTTCTCCAACGCCTTGCACATTTCCAGAGCTGTCTTTGATGCCGATGATGTTGGGATGTTCGGCGAGCGCGGCAACTTCCGCGGCGCTTAAGGTGATGCCGGTGAATTGCGGAATCGAATAGAGCATCACCGGAATTGGCGATTCGTCGGCGACCCGGCGGAAATGAGCGAGCAGTACTTCGGGTTTGTACGCCGGTTTGTAGTAATGCGGCGGCTTCACCAGCGCCGCGTGGTAGCCAAACTCCGCTGCGCGTTTCGTGCGCTCGATGGTCTCCGCAGTGGATTCCGCGCCGGTTCCGGCGAGCAGTTTTTTCTCTTTCGCGGCTGCTTCCTTCACAGTGGCGAGAATCGCGTCCATCTCCGCGCGTGTAAGCAGCACGGATTCTCCCGTGGAGCCCAGCGCGACGTAGCCCACAAGATCCGTCGCGTTGTAAAGACGGAGATTGTGCTTCAGGTCGGGAAGAGAAACCGACCCATCGTGCGCGTACGGCGTGGTTAGAGCGGCGAAAACCCCGGAAAATATCACAGCTCAATCTCCTGAGGCAGGCACGCCGGAGGCTGCGGCCTGTCCGCGATGTAAATCCTGCAATGCGGCGACTTCGGTTCCCTGCTCGAGAAGCGCGCGAATTCCGCGGGCGGCGGCATGCGCAGCGGCAAGCGTCGTTATACACGGAATGTTGTAGCGGATCGCCGCGCGCCGGATCGATTTTTCGTCGTAGAACGATTCGCGCCCCAAGGGTGTGTTGATCACCAGATCGATCTTGCCGGTCTTCACCAGGTCCACAATGTTCGGCCGGCCTTCATTCACTTTGAATACCGCTTCGGCTTCGATGCCGGCGGATTCCAGCGCTGCCGCGGTTCCCCGAGTGGCAAGCAGGTGAAAACCCAGCGACGACAGCTCTTTTCCAAGGACTCCCAGATGCTTTTTGTCACGGTCGTTCACGCTGAGAAAGACCGTACCTTTGCGCGGCAAGCGCTGCCCCGCCGCAAGCTGGGCCTTGGCGAACGCTTGTCCGTACGATGTCGAAATCCCCATTACTTCGCCCGTTGAGCGCATCTCAGGACCCAGGATGGTATCGACGCCACGAAACTTGTTGAAGGGAAACACCGGCGATTTCACCGAATAGAATTCATGAACCGCAACTTCCGCGACGCCGTTGTGCCGCACAATCGGCAGATTCATGGCTGCCAATTTTTTCCCGGTCATCAATCGCGCCGCAACCTTCGCCAGCGGCACTCCTGTCGCTTTGCTCACGAATGGGACCGTGCGCGACGCGCGTGGATTCACTTCCAAAACGTATACCGTGTCACGCTGAATCGCGTATTGCACGTTCATCAATCCAACCACTTTCAATGCCAGCGCCAGGCGTTTCGTGTATTCACGGATGGTGTCGAGAATCGCGGGTGACAAACTGACCGGCGGCAGCACGCAAGAGGAATCCCCGGAATGCACTCCGGCTTCTTCGATGTGCTCCATAATTCCGCCGATGACCACGTCCGTTCCATCGGCTAGTGCGTCCACATCGATTTCTGTCGCTTCTTCAAGGAATTGATCGATCAGCACGGGCCGTGCGGGCCCCATCAGCGCTGCTTGCGCGACATATTCCTGGACGGTGTTCACGTCATACGCGATCACCATGGCACGGCCGCCAAGCACGTAGCTCGGCCGGACCAGCACGGGCATTCCTATTTCCCCGGCTACGCGAGCGGCTTCTTCCGGCACCAGCGCGGTGCCGTTGCGCGGCTGTGGGATCTTCAGTTCGTCGAGCAAACGCCCGAACCGCCGGCGGTCTTCCGCCAAATCGATCGATTCCGGCGCGGTGCCAATGATTGGCACGCCGTTGCGCTTCAGTTCCAGCGCAAGATTCAAAGGAGTTTGACCGCCAAACTGAACGATCACTCCCTGCGGTTTTTCGCGCTCCACGATCGCCAGCACATCTTCCAGTGTGAGCGGTTCGAAATAGAGGCGGTCGGAAGTGTCGTAGTCCGTCGAGACCGTCTCCGGATTGCAATTTACCATGATCGTTTCGAAACCATCTTCGCGCAGCGCGAATGCGGCATGGCAACAGCAATAGTCGAACTCGATTCCCTGGCCAATGCGGTTCGGTCCGCTGCCAAGGATCATGACCTTGAAACGCGACTGGGCGTCCGATTCGTCTTCGTCTTCGTAGGTGGAATAGAGGTACGGCGTGAACGATTCGAATTCCGCCGCGCAGGTATCGACGCGCTTGAACACCGGCGTCACGCCGTAACGCGCGCGCTGCAAGCGCACGGAAGCGGAAGTCGTTCTCCAGATTTGCGCCAATTGCTCATCGCTGGTTCCGTGGCGCTTCACCTCGCGCAACAATTCCTTCGAAGCCGTCTCGACGGTCACAGCCGCCGCGCGCCGGTTCATGGCCGTCAACTCTTCAATCTGCTGGATGAACCAGGGATCGATCTTTGTAAGTTCGCAAATCTCCTGCGCCGGCAACCCGCGCTCCATGGCGGTCAGCAGCCAGTGAATCCGGTCGGGTCTCGGCGTTGCGAGTTTTTCACGCAGCATCGAATCCGGCGTTTCCGACGGAGCGCGCCACGGGGTGCTCGGCTCGAGCGAGCGAATTCCCTTCTGCAGCGCCTCCTTGAAGGTCCGGCCAATGGCCATGACTTCGCCGACTGATTTCATCTGCGTTCCGAGCGTGCTGTCCGCGCCGGGAAACTTTTCAAACTGCCACTTGGGAATCTTCACGACGACGTAGTCGATCGTCGGTTCAAAGCACGCCGGCGTCTTCTTCGTGATGTCATTTGGGATTTCGTCCAGCGACATTCCCACGGCCAGCCGCGCCGCGATTTTCGCGATGGGAAAGCCGGTCGCCTTGCTGGCCAGCGCCGAGCTGCGCGATACGCGCGGATTCATCTCGATCACCACCATCCGGCCATTTTCCGGGTTCACGGCGAACTGCACGTTCGAACCGCCGGTCTCGACGCCGACTTCGCGGACAATCGCGGCTGCGGCGTCGCGCATGCGCTGAAATTCCTTGTCCGTCAGCGTTTGCGCGGGTGCCACGGTAATCGAATCGCCGGTGTGCACGCCCATGGGGTCAAAATTTTCGATGGTGCAGATCACCACGAAGTTGTCGCGGAAGTCGCGCATCACTTCGAGTTCGTATTCTTTCCAGCCGAGGACGGATTCTTCCACCAACGCTTCGTGGACTGGACTCATGTCCAGAGCGTGCGCGATGGCTTCGCCAAACTCTTCCTTGTTATAGGCGATCGAACCGCCGGTTCCGCCCAGCGTAAACGACGGCCGAATCACCAGCGGGAATCCAAGTTGATCGCAGAGCCGCAACGCATCTTTCGCGTTGTTCACCAGAGCGGACGCCGGGACTTCCAGACCAATCTTCCGGCAGGCATCCTTGAACCACAGGCGGTCTTCAGCAACTTTTATGGCGCGGAGCGACGCGCCGATCATCTCTACTTTGTATTTTTCGAGGATGCCGCTTTCGGAAAGCTCGACGGCCAGATTCAGCGCCGTTTGTCCCCCGACCGTCGGCAAAAGCGCATCCGGTTTTTCCCGCGCGATAATTTCCTCGAGATATTCCTTCGTGAGCGGCTCGATGTAGGTGCGATGCGCGAGTTCCGGGTCGGTCATGATGGTCGCGGGATTCGAATTGACCAGAACGACCTCGTAACCTTCCGCGCGCAGCGCCTTGCACGCCTGTGCACCGGAGTAATCAAACTCGCAAGCCTGGCCGATAACGATCGGCCCCGATCCGATAATCAGAATTTTCTTGATGTCTTTCCGCTTCGGCATATTCTCCCGTGAAACCTTTTTCAGCGCCGGGAACTTCCCGGCTGCGCAAATTCTTTCATTAAATCTGTGAACTGCGTGAAGAGGTAATGCGAATCGTGCGGCCCGGGCGAGGCTTCCGGGTGATATTGCACGCTGAAAAGCGGCTTGGATTTGTGCCGCATGCCTTCATTGGTATTGTCGTTCAAATTGATGTGGGTGATTTCGACTTCGCTCGATGGCAGCGATTCTGGATCGACGCAGAACCCGTGATTTTGCGCGGTGATTTCCACTTGTTCGGTGAGGAGGTTTTTCACCGGATGATTCGAACCGTGATGGCCGAATTTCAGCTTGAACGTTTTTCCGCCTAGCGCCAGGCCGCACAACTGGTGCCCCAGGCAAATGCCGAAGACCGGCACGCGGCCGATGAGTTTTTGAATATTCTCCACTGCGTAGGTGACCGGCTCCGGATCCCCTGGCCCGTTCGAAAGGAAGACTCCGTCCGGCTTCATCTCCAGAACATCTTCGGCGGAGGTTTGCGCCGGAACGACGTAGACTTCGCAGTGGTGGTCCACGAGCAGCCGCAAAATGTTCTGCTTGATTCCATAGTCGTAAGCAACGACGCGATGTTTCCGCGTCTCCGCTTGCGCGTCCGATTCGCCCATCTGCTCGGACCAGGGCGAGATGGCAACCTCGACGGAGCCCTTATCCCACCCGTATGGTTTCCCGCAGGTGACGCGGCTGGCGAGTTCCTGCCCAGTCATGCTCGGCAATTGCTTGGCTTCGAAAATCAATTGCTCCGCGGGTGTTCCGTCCGTCGATACCATGCCGCGCAGCGCGCCGACGTTTCGAATGTGGCGCACCAGCGCCCGCGTATCGATGTCCCAGATGACGGGAATCTTGTGACGGTTCAAATATAATTGCGCTGTCTCTCCCGATCTCCAATTTGAGGAAACTTGCGAGAATTCGCGCACGATGAGCGATTCGATATAAGGCCGTGAGGATTCCTCATCTTCGACGTTCGCGCCGACGTTTCCAATGTGCGGATAGGTCAAGCAAACGATCTGCCCGGCGTAACTGGGGTCGGTGAAAACTTCCTGGTAACCGGTGAGGCTGGTATTGAAAACGACTTCGCCGCCGCGGCGCGTGATCGCGCCCGCCGCGCGGCCGTTAAAGACGCGCCCGTCTTCCAGCGCGAGTATCGCAGGTCGGTGCTGAACTTCGGCCAGTGGGTCCTCCCGTATTTCTCATCAAAATATGCCCGTCACTTTGTGTCAGCTTCGGTGGTCGAAAGCGAGCCGAAATGATCCACGGGCCAGTACGCAAAGACGGCGCGCCCGTAAATGAACCGGCTTGCAACCGAGCCGAAAACGCGTGAATCGTTGGAGCTGATGCGGTGATCCCCCATGACGAAGTAACTATCCTTTGGCACGCTCACCTGGGCAAAATCGCTCAGGTCTTCGTACTGTGGCGGGACATAGGGCTCGGGGACAATCTTTCCGTTGACGTATACGGCGCCCTGCCGGATCTCTACTGTTTCACCCGGCAAGCCGACCACGCGCTTGATAAAGGATTTCGAGTGATCGAGCGGATACCAGAATACGACCACATCACCGCGCTGAATCGGCTCGAACCGGTAGACAAATTTGTTGATGAATATGCGTTCCTGGTCGGAGAGCAGCGGGGCCATGCTGGTGCCTTCGACTTTCACCGGCTGGTACAAGAAAACGATGATCACCAGTGCGAGACCGATGGCGATCAGGAGGTCGCGGGTCCAGACGCGAATTTCGTTGCGCAAGGAGTGCAGTGGGGCGGAGCGTTCGGCGGCCGGGCCCGAATCCGCCTGCTCGCTTCGCGCACTTGCAGTCATTCGGCCAGCAGTCACAACAGAGGAAGATACCGGAAGTCGGGTCTCCAGTGAGGTCGGGGTCGCGGGTCGTTTCTCGTCCGGTCTTGCCATTTTTTGGTGCCTTACATTTATAGCATGGCCATCGCGGGCCGCGCCAGATGCGATTTGGAGGCGTGCCTTGCGGTGGGCGAAGGCTGCTGCTCTCGCTTACCTATATTGAGATTCACGGAACAGCGCTGTTGTTGCAAGGAGATCGTGGGCACCTATCGAAATTTTGAGAGCTTTTGAGGCTGCCGTCAGACTCGACTATTCGCCGTCGAGGGCGTACTTCAAGGAGGCCAGTGCGGCGATGACGGCGGTTTCCGTGCGTAGGATCAGGCGGCCGAGCGAAGCTTCCAGGAAGCCACTGCTGCTCGCTGCGGAGAATTCCGCGTCGGCCCAGCCGCCTTCCGGACCGATCGCCAAAACCGCTTTTGCGGCGCGCTGGCCTTGGAGAACTTTTTTCATGTGCGGAGCGGTTGACCGCTCGGAAAGCATCACGCGCAGACCGTCATTGCGAGAAACGAAGGCGCGTTCTGGTCTTGCCAATTCGCCCAGCACCGGGACACGGACGCGCCGGGACTGTTGCGATGCTTCCAACAGGATCTTCCTCCAGCGTTCCGCTCGCTTTGCCGCCGCTGTGAGCAAGGCTTTCTCGCTGCGCTCAGCGGCGAGAGGCACGATTGTGCTCACGCCCAACTCCGTGGCCTTTGCAATCGCCCATTCGAAGGCGTCAAACTTCACTACGGCCAGCAGCAGCGTCAGGTCTACGCTGGGGTGAATGGCGGGCAACTCCTCGAGCAGGGCGAATTCGACGCGATCGCGGCTCACACTTTCGATCCGGCCGAGCCACACGCGTTCGCCGTCGCTCAGCTCGTAGAGCTGGCCTGTTTGGGCGCGCAACACGCGTCCCAGGTGATGCGCCGCGTCGCCTTCCATGACGGCAGTCTCACCCGCAAATTGTTCCACGAAAAAGCGTCTTCGCACGCGGAGATTCTATCTTAGGAAGACCATTCCTACCCGAAGATGTCTTTGACCTTATCGAAGAGCGAGGAATTGCGGTCCGCAGGCTTATTTTCCACCTTCATTGTGGCGCCTAGCTGCTCGATCAATTTGCGCTGGTCACGCGTCAGCTTCGTCGGCGTCAGCACACGTACGTGATAGTACAAATCGCCTTTGCCGCCGCCGCGGGGATCGGCCAGTCCCCTGCCCTTGATGCGAAAGACAGCGCCGCTCTGCGTGCCTTCGGGAATCTTCAGTTTTTCTTCACCGTTCAATCCCGGCACTTGCAATTCCGTGCCGAGAGTTGCCTGCGCGATGCTCAATGGAATCGTGCAGTACAAGTCCGCGCCGCGCCGTTCGAAGAAGGGATGCTCTTTAACCTCGAGAACGACGTACAAATCGCCCGCTGGACCGCCGTTTGGCCCGGGCTCGCCTTCGCCGGCAACACGCAGCCGCGTTCCGGTATCCACGCCCGGTGGAATCCGCAGCTCAATGGTTTTTTCGCGCTCGAGGCGTCCCTGACCGCGGCATTCCTGGCAGCGCTCCTTCACAATTTGGTCCGCGCCCTGGCAGGCTGGGCACGTGCGCGTGATGGTAAAGAATCCCTGTTGATACGCCAACTGACCCCGGCCGGCGCACGTTTGACAAGCCTGAACGCCGGTGCCCTTTTTCGCGCCGGTGCCGTTGCATGCCTCGCAGTATTCCTGCCGCGGCAGCTTGATCTTGGTGGTCACGCCCGCGGAAGCTTCTTCGAAAGTGAGCGACATGTCATAACGCAAATCAGACCCGCGCTGTGCGCGGCCGCGTCCACGCCGCCCGCCACTTCCTCCGAACAGGTCCTCGAAGCCAAAAAAATCTCCGAAGATGTCGTGGAAATCCTGGAAGACTGTGTTGTCAAATCCTGGACCGGCGCCGCTGCTAGAGAGGCCCGCATGACCGTAGGTGTCGTAAATCTGCCGCTTCTGCGCATCGCTAAGCACGCTGTAGGCTTCGGTGCATTCGCGGAATTTTACTTCCGCTTCGGATTTGTTTTCCGGACTGCGGTCAGGATGCCACTTCAGCGCCGCCTTGCGGTAGGCGGACTTGATTTCATCGACCGCCGCTGTTCGCGTCACGCCCAGAACTTCGTAATAATCCCTTTGATTCCCCTTAGCCATGGAAACTCTCGTTCTCCTTTAGTTTACCGCTTCCTTCGATGCGGCATTCGGATGCACCGCTACACGCACCATCGCGGGGCGCAGCACGCGTCCATGAAACACATATCCCGGCTGAAACACCTGCAGAATGGTGCCGTCTTCGCGGTCGGTTGTTTCAGCGCGATCCACCGCCTGATGCAGGTGCGGATCAAATGACTTTCCAACGGGATCGATGCGCTCTGCTCCCAGCTTTGTCACGTGTTCCAGAAGCTGTTTGTAGATAAGTTCAAACCCCTTGCGGTAATTGTCGTATTCGGCCTCGCGGTGGGCCGCAAGAGCGTGCTCAAAACCGTCGATCACCGGAATGAGCCCTTCGATCACGCGGGCCGTGGCGCGCTTCGAATCTTCAAAGCGCTCCTTCTCGACCCGCTTGCGGTAATTGTCAAAGTCGGCTTGCCTCCGCAGCAGCGTCTGGCGCAGTTCTTCCAGGTCCGCCGAGAGTTTGGCCATTTCCGCGTCGGCTTTCGCCGTATCCGCGGCGACGGCCTGCGCTTCCGCGGATTGTTCGGCGTTCGCGCTGTCCTCGTCCTTATTGAAATTGAGATTGATCTTCACTTCCTTGTCGCTCACTTTCTCACTTCTCCTGTGCCAATTATTTTTTAAGGCTTGCTCAATGCTTCGCTGAAGAGCTGCGCCACGTATGCTACCGCAGTCATGGCCCGCTCGTAATGCATCCGCGTCGGCCCCAGCACGCCAAGCGAACCCTGCACCAAATCGTTCCTCGTGTAGGCGGCGCTGATCAGAGCCAGGTTTTCGCCTGCCTCGGAGATTTCCTTTACACCGATTTGCACGTGCACTGGTTCGGGCGTCTCAATGCAAGCGTTCAGCACCGTGACGAGCCGGTGCTTCTCTTCAATGGCCGCCAGTAGATCGCGCAACTGCGCCTGATCCACAAATTCGGTCGCACCAATGATCTGCGCGGTACCTTCGACGTGCACGTGCAAGGCCGATTCATCGCCCAACACCGCGGGGTCGCACAGCGTCAGTGCGCTCTGGGCCATGCCCTCGTAGCGCTCGCGCTCCGTGGCCAGCTTTTGCAGAAGGTCGGCGCGGATCGCTTCGAGCGTCCAGCCGGAATAGTGCCGATTCAAAAACTCGGCGGTCGCGTCCAGCTCCCCTTGGGTGAACAACCTGTTTGGCCGAAGGATTTTGTCCCGCGTATTCCCGCCCGGCGAAATGAGCACCACGACCACGCGACCGTCCGGGAGGAGCCACATCCGCGCGTGTTCCAAAACAGTCTTTCCCAACGGCGGCGACACAATAATGCCGAGGCCGTTGGAGACCTCCGCCAGGACATGTCCGGCACGTTCGGTAATTTCCGCTGCGCTGGTGGCGCCGCCCATCTCCCGCTGGATCCATTCGCGATCCACGGCGGTGATGGTAGCCTGTGAGGCAATCTCTTGGGCAAAAAACCGGTATGCCGCAGCCGTTGGCACGCGCCCAGCCGAAGTATGGGGCTGGTAGAGAAACCCGCCATCCTCCAGGTCTGCCATGACATTACGAATCGTTGCAGTGCTCAGCGTCTCTTCGAAGCCTTTCGAAATCGCGCGCGAGGATACCGGTTCGCCCGTCTCGATGTACGCGCGCACGATGTCCGCCAGTATCTGGCGGTTCCGCCGTTCCTGGAGCGCTGAATTCCTCATAGCAGCACTCTACTCCTAGTGCTAAAGAGCGCTACCTATATTGTAGGAAGCGTGTCAAGTCCGGTCAACGTAGGCCCGCCCACGTTGGCGTAAGAAACGGAAGGGCAGGCTTGTCATGCCCCTCAAATCAACCCTCGTCAATTCCCTGGCTGGGAAACGAGCTAATTGTTATCGATTTGCGCGCGCTGGAGCTTGTCGGAATAGTCGATGTACACCGTCTTCCACTCGGTGAAGAAATCGATCGCCGCAATCGCGGCTTCGCGGTGGCCGTTGCCGGTTTGCTTGGTGCCGCCGAAGGGCAGGTGGGTCTCCGCACCAATCGTCGGGGCGTTTACATAGACAATTCCGGTGTAGAGATCGCGGGTGGCCTGGAAGGCGCGGTTCACGTTGCGCGTGTAGATCGAAGCGGACAATCCGTATGGCACGCCATTCGCAACATCAATGGCATGTTCCAGATTATCGATCGGGATGACGGACACAACCGGCCCGAAGATTTCTTCCTGCGCAACGCGCATTCTCGGCGAGCAATCGCCAAACACCGTTGGGGCGTGGAACCAGCCCTTCGCGTGCGCGCCGGTGTCCAGGCGTTCTCCCCCGGTCAGCAGTTTCGCGCCTTCGTTCTTCCCGATCTCCACGTAGCTCATGACCGTCTTCAATTGCTGCTCGTTGATGCACGGCCCCATGTCCGTATCCACATCCAGCCCGTTGCCAACTTTCAGCGATTTCACTCGCCCCACAAATCGTTCCACAAAATCCTTGTAAACACTTTTGTGGACCGCCACGCGGCTCGCGGCAGTACAGCGCTGCCCGGTCGTGCCGAAACCTCCCCAGACCGCTCCGTCCACCGCCAAGTCGAGGTTGGCGTCATCCATGACGATGATGATGTTCTTCCCACCCATTTCCAGGCTGTAGTGCTTGAAGTCCGGGGCGCAAGCCTGCGCGATGATCCGCCCGACTGCCGTAGACCCCGTAAAGCTGACCACCGGGACACCTTTATGCTGCGAAAGTGGCGCGCCCGCTCCCGGCCCGTCGCCGCTCACCAGATTCACTACGCCGCGCGGTACGCCTGCCTCGGTCAGAATCTGCACGAGGTGATACGACGATAGCGGGGTATCCTCCGCCGGCTTCAGCACCACGGTATTTCCACTGATCAGCGCCGGCATCATCTTCCACGAAGGAATGGCCATGGGAAAATTCCACGGCGTGATCATTCCGCACACACCAACCGACTGGCGCACGCTCATCGCAAATTTATTGGGCAGCTCCGAAGGCGTCGTCTGACCGAACAGCCGCCGCCCCTCGCCGGCCATGTAATACGTCATGTCAATGGCTTCTTGCACGTCGCCGCGGGACTCCGCGAGAACTTTTCCCATTTCGCGCGTCATGTCCTTCGAAAACTCTTCCTTGCGCTGTAGCAGGAGCTCTGCCGCGCGAAACAACATCTCCGCGCGCTTCGGCGCCGGCACTAGCCGCCACGTTTTGTAAGCCTCTTTGGCCGCGTCTACTGCAGCGTCCACGTCCTCGTTCGTGGAGGACACAAACATACCGATCAATTCATCCGTATTCGCAGGATTGCGGTTTTCGTAGGCTTTCCCGCTTCGCGATTCCACCCATTCGCCGTTAATGAAATTTTTGAAAATCCGGGGTGCAACTGCCGTGGCCATACTTCCTCCTCAATCCCTGAAACTTGCCGCTTTGCTTGTCTTCTGATCCTCTGCGGGTTCGAACGCGAGCGACGACCTCGGGGAATCTAAATTCTACCGTCGCCCCGCGAAACGGTCAAACTCGGTACCCCTGAGCTGCATGAGGCAAATATCTATCGATTTGCCAAGAATCCTGTTCGCTCGGAATGCATCCAATGGGTCAAATGCGACGCCCTATCTTAAAGGGCTGACTTGCCTGCTTCCTCGTAGAGGGGTCCCTCTACTTGATTGCGACGATCCTTACTTCGCTGGCTCGTTTCCTAAAATTGAAAGCATAATAATTCCCTCCTGGATGTGACCCTTCACCTTCGCAGAGGGACCCGCCAAACTTTCAGACAGTTTTTTCCGGCCTGTCCGAAAACTGTCCTTTGGGCCGTTGTTTGCGGCGTCTTTTTCGGTTATTAAACGTGGATATCTTTCGGGCGGTTCTCTATCCGGGGCCGCCTGCTCGGGCCATCCTTTCCGTAAGAATGGAGCCCTCATGCCCAGCCAAGTCAGATTTGTCTCTTTCGCTGTCGCTGTGCTCGTTTCTTGCTTCCCTTTCGGCTCTGCCCAAGCGCAAGCCGTATCCGGTCTCCACGCGCGACCCTTGGTAACGCAGAATATCGATGAAGCGAAGCGCGTCGAGCTACAGGGTAATACTCATCCAGAAGCGAAGAGCGAGAATGATCGCGGTGCCGTGGACGATGACTTCCTCATGGAGCACATGCTGCTCCAGTTGCGCCGGCCCGCTGAGCAGGAAGAGGAACTTCAGGAGTTCCTCGAGGATCTCCACAAGGAAGGTTCGCCAAACTTTCACG
>Ga0207152_1089_pt1 | contig 19884 bp, 16 predicted proteins | sample Alteio_BWMinHeat_30_FD_153590 | JGI IMG/M metagenome (GOLD analysis project Ga0207152, IMG submission 153590) | Enriched cells from forest soil in Barre Woods Harvard Forest LTER site, Petersham, Massachusetts, United States -... | ecosystem: Environmental > Terrestrial > Soil > Temperate forest >... | reverse complement strand
CGAAAAACGGGGGTAAACTGGCGTTTGCAGGGTGTTTTTGACGGGAAAAGGCCCTTGGCGAACCAAAGTTGCTAGAACTTATTCCCCCGTTACTGACCACAACAGGTTGTGGTCAGCCACCTCGCAGGCCACAACCTATGGGAATTCAGTTTTTGGCCGTCAATAGGTTTGTTCACGTTCCTGTGTAATTTTTGCGTTATTTTCGGCTTGCCGCGGGGCTCCAAACTTTGCCCCGAGTGAAAAAATGACCCAAAACACCGGTTTTCCGACGGTTTTTGGGCCGCCCCGAGGAAAAACGGGCCTGGCGCCCGCGGGCCGATCGCCGGCGAGCACCTGTACCGAAGTTTCGATACGCCTCTGTATTGGCGAAGCCGTTACGAAGGACAGAGGGTTGAACGCGTTGTTTGACTCCGACCGCGGTCGATGTAGCGGCGGTCTATGACCGCCGTGCCCGAGCCAAAGCGGAACGGCGGTCATAGACCGCCGCTACAAATCAGGGGGCGAGCAAAAGGAGTCATGTCGTGACAAGAGAGACTGCATCCGCCGCCCGGAGGTCGGCGGCCACCCTCGATCCGGGAAAAGAAAAAGGCCGCGGACTTTCGTCCGCGGCCTTGACAGTGGGAACGGCTACCTTAGCTGGCTTCCGTGGCTTTCGCCTCCTCGACTGGGAGCTCGGCGCCGAAGGGGAGCGTGATCTTGAGGTTCTTGTATTTCGGGAGGCCCGTGCCCGCCGGAATCAAGTGACCCATGATGACGTTTTCCTTGAAGCCTTTCAGCATGTCGACCTTGCCCAGGGTGGAGGCGTCGGTGAGGACGCGGGTCGTCTCCTGGAAGCTAGCGGCCGAGATGAAGCTCTCGGTCTCGAGCGAGGCCTTGGTGATGCCCAAGAGAATCGGCTCGGCCTCGGCGGGTTTGCCGCCGGCCTCCTCGATGCGCTTGTTGTCGATGAGGAACGCGGCGCGATCCACCTGCTCGCCCCAGAAGTACTCGCTGTCACCCGGATCGGTGATGCGGACCTTGCGGAGCATCTGGCGGATGATGATCTCGATGTGCTTGTCGTTGATCGTCACGCCCTGCAGGCGGTAAACCTCCTGCACCTGCGAAATGAGGAAGTCGTACAGCGCGCTCGGCCCGAGGATCTCGAGGATCTCGTGCGGATCGGCCGCGCCTTCCGTCAGGTGCTGGCCCTTGTGGACCACGTCGCCCGGCTGCACGATGATGTGCTTGCCGGTCGGGATGAGATGCTCCTCTTCCTGCGAGGTCTCCTCGTTTTTCACGACGAGCTTGCGCTTGCCGCGGACCGTGCCTTCAAAGGAAACGACGCCATCGATGCGGGCCATCTCGGCGGCATCCTTCGGGCGGCGGGCTTCGAACAGCTCGGCCACACGGGGAAGACCACCGGTGATGTCCTTCGTCTTCGAGGCCTGGCGGGGCGTCTTGGCGAGCAAGGCGCCGGGGGTGATGATGTCACCCTCGCCAACCGCGATCTGCGCACCGACCGGGATCGAGTAAGCCGCCTGGGGCTTGCCCTTCTCGTTCAACACCTCGATCTGCGGGTTAAGGTCTTCCTTGTGCTCGATGACGACGGTGGCGATGCGGCCCGACGACTCGTCGAGTTCGCGCTTCACCGTGACACCGGGGATCATGTCCTTGAACACCAGCGTGCCGCCCTTTTCAGAGAGCACGGGAACGTTGTAGGGATCCCATTGCGCGAGGACCGCGCCCTTTTCAATCTTGGCGCCATCGGCGATGGGCAGGTAGGAACCGACCACGATGTTGTACGACTCGAGCTCCTTGTCATCGGAATCGATGATCTGGATGGTGCCGGTCTTGTTGAGCACGATGCTCGCGCCATCGGCGGTGGGCACGAGGCGCAGGGCCTTGTACTTCACGATGCCGTTGGAGCGGACACGGATTTCAGGAGTCTTGAAGCCGCCGGACGCGACGCCACCGATGTGGAACGTGCGCATCGTCAGCTGGGTGCCGGGCTCGCCGATCGACTGCGCGGCGATGATGCCGACGGAGTCGCCGATCTTGGCCACCTTGCTGGTCGCGGGATTGATGCCGTAGCTCTTGGCGTCGATGCCGGAGGCGCTGCTCGAAGTGAGCGGCGACATGATCTTGACGCGCTCGAGGCCGGAATCGTCGATCTTCGCACCGATTTCCTCGGTGATCAGTTCGCCGGAACCGACGAGCAGCTCGGACGGGTTGAGGGGATTGTAGACATCGTCGCTGGAGAAGCGGCCGATGATGCGCTCCTTGAGGCCGACGATTTCGTCGTCACCCTCGAAGATCGCCTTCTTCCACACGCCGTCGCGGGCGCCGCAGTCGTCCTCGGCGATGATGACGTCCATCGCCACGTCGCAAAGCTTGCGGGTGAGATAGCCGGCGTCAGCGGTCTTGAGGGCGGTGTCGGCGAGACCCTTGCGGGCGCCGTGGGTGGAGATGAAGTACTCGAGCACCGTCAGGCCCTCGCGGAACGAGGACAGGATGGGGCGCTCGATGATTTCACCGGAAGGCTTGGCCATGAGGCCGCGGGTGCCGCACAGCTGGCGGACCTGCTGCTTGTTGCCGCGGGCGCCGGAGTCCATCATGATGTACACCGGGTTCACCTCGTTCTTGCCTTCGTTGGCCTCGAGCTTGGCAAACACTTCCTTCGCGATCTTGTCGGTCGCGCCGGTCCAGATGTCGACGACCTTGTTGTAGCGCTCGCCGTCGGTGATGATGCCCTTGTTGAACTGGGCCTCGACCTCGGCGATCTTCTTGCGGGAGTCGGCGACGATGTCCTTCTTCGACTCGGGAATGATCATGTCATCGATCCCGATCGAGATGCCGGCCTGGAAGGCGGTCTGGAAGCCGAGCTCCTTGAGCTTGTCGAGGGTTTCGACGGTGATCAGGTTGCCCGCGATCTTGTAGGTGTTGAGGATCAGGTCGCCGAGCTTGCTCTTCGGCACCGGGAAGTTGATGAAGCCGAGGTCGGCGGGCCAGATCTGGTTGAAGATCACGCGGCCCACGGTCGTGCGCAGCGTCTTCTTCTCCTTGTTGCCAAACACGGTGTCGCGCTTGAAGTCGGGGTTCGGCACCTCGACCCAGTCGTGCACCTTGAGGGCGCCGTCGGCCTTGACGTAGAGCACCTCCTGCAGGCCGCTGAGCAGCGGCACGCGAATGTCCTTCGCCGGCTTCTTGCGCGGCTCGATGGTGAGATAGTACGCGCCGAGGACGATATCCTGCGACGGCGTGAGGATCGGCTTGCCGGAGGACGGCGAGAAGATGTTCGACGTCGCCATCATGAGGAGCTTGCACTCCATGATCGCCTCGAGCGAAAGCGGCACATGCACCGCCATCTGGTCGCCGTCAAAGTCCGCGTTATACGCGGTGCAGACGAGCGGATGGATGCGGATGGCCTCGCCCTCGATGAGGATGGGCTCGAACGCCTGGATCGAGAGACGGTGGAGCGTCGGCGCGCGGTTGAGCAGCACCGGGTGGCCCTTGGTGACCTCCTCGAGGATGTCCCAGACCTCGGGCGACTTCTTCTCAATCATCTTGCGGGCGCCGCGCACGGTGTGCACGAAGCCGAGTTCCTTCAGGCGGCGGATGATGAACGGCTCGAACAGGACGAGCGCCATCTTCTTGGGGAGACCGCACTGGTTGAGCTTGAGCTCAGGACCGATGACGATGACCGAGCGGCCGGAGTAATCCACGCGCTTGCCGAGCAAGTTCTGCCGGAAACGGCCCTGCTTGCCCTTGAGCATGTCGGAGAGCGACTTCAACGGACGGTTGCCCGCGCCCGTGACCGGGCGGCCATGGCGGCCGTTGTCGAAGAGCGCGTCGACCGCTTCCTGCAGCATGCGCTTTTCGTTATGGATAATAACGTCGGGCGTCTTGAGCTGCATCAAATTCTTCAACCGGTTGTTGCGGTTGATGACGCGGCGATAGAGATCGTTGAGATCGGAGGTGGCGAAGCGGCCACCCTCGAGCGGAACCAGCGGACGCAGGTCCGGCGGAATCACGGGGAGAACCTCGAGGACCATCCACTCCGGGCGGGACTTCGAATGGATGAAGCCCTGGATGACCTTCAAACGCTTCGAGAGCTTCTTCTTGATCTGTTTCGACTTGGTCGCGCGCATCTGCTCGTGCAGCTCGGCGACGGTCGCCTCCATGTCCATCTTGACGAGACAGTCGCGGACGGCCTCGGCGCCCATCTTGGCGACGAAGGAGTCATCGCCGTATTCGTCGATGGCCTGGCGGTATTCGGTGTCGGTCAGGAGCTGCTTGAGCTCGAGCGGGGTCTTGCCCGGGTCGACGACCATGAAGTTCTCGTAGTAGATGACGCGCTCGAGCGAACGGGCGGTCATGTCGAGCAGGAGGCCGAGGCGGCTCGGCATGCTCTTGAGGAACCAGATGTGGGCGACCGGCACGGCCAGCTCGATGTGGCCCATGCGCTCGCGACGGACGCGCGCGATCGTCACCTCGACGCCGCAACGGTCGCAGATCACGTCCTTGTACTTGATGCGCTTGTACTTTCCGCAGGCGCACTCGTAGTCACGGACCGGCCCGAAGATCTTCTGGCAGAAAAGACCACCCGGCTCGGGCTTGAAGGTGCGGTAGTTGATCGTCTCGGGGTTCTTGACCTCGCCGCGCGACCACTTGCGGATCACCTCGGGGGAGGCGACCGTGATCGACACGCAGTCAAACGGGTTCTCGATTTCGCCCATCACGTTGCGGGCCTCTTCGCGGGCGGCGGTGCCGGCGGATTCAGAAGGTTGGATGCTCATGTGTTTTATCCCTGATTGTTGTTAAATGGGGGGCGGGATGCGTCGGGCGGCTCAGCTGCCGAAGCCGAGCGCATCCTGTTTGTTGAGCTTGATGTCCAGGCCGAGGGACTGGATTTCCTTGATCAACACGTTGAAGGATTCCGGCGTGCCGGCCTGCAGCGTGTTGTCGCCCTTGACGAGCGACTCGTAGATCTTCGTGCGGCCCTGCACATCGTCGGACTTGACGGTGAGCAGTTCCTGCAGCGTGTGCGCGGCGCCGTAGGCCTCGAGGGCCCACACTTCCATTTCGCCGAAGCGCTGGCCGCCGTACTGCGCCTTGCCGCCCAGCGGCTGCTGGGTGACGAGCGAGTAAGGACCGACCGCACGGGCGTGGATCTTGTGCGACACGAGATGGTTCAGCTTCATCATGTAGATGTAGCCAACGACGACTTCCTGATCGATTTTCTCGCCGGTGCGTCCGTCGAGCAGCGGGCTCTTGCCCGAGGAAGGCAGCTTCGCCTCCTTCAGGTATTCGCGCACTTTCTTCTCGGAGATACCGTCGAACACCGGGGTCGCGACCTTCATGCCGAGCTTCTTGCAGGCCCAGCCGAGATGCGTCTCGAGCACCTGCCCCACGTTCATGCGCGAAGGCACGCCGAGGGGATTCAGGCAGATTTCAACCGGGGTGCCGTCCGGAAGGAACGGCATGTCTTCCTCGGGCACGATCTTGGCGACGACGCCCTTGTTGCCGTGGCGGCCGGCCATCTTGTCGCCGACCTCGAGCTTCTGCTTGGTGGCGATGTAAACCTTGACCTGCTTGATCGCGCCGTCGGCCGAGCCTTCGCCCGATTCGACGCCGGAAACCTTGCGTTCGCGGTCGCCCTCGAGCTCGTCGAACTTCGTCTGGTACGAGCCGATGATCTCCATGATCTTGATGCGAACCGGGGACGGGTCGATCTCGACGTGCTTGGAGACGGCGGCCAGCTTGCGCAGGAGCGTCTTGGTGATCTTGCGGTTGGCGGGAATGATGATCTCGCGCGTCTCGCCGTTGATGACGTCGAGCGGGATCTTTTCGCCGAGAAGGATGTTCGACAGCGCCTCGGTGAGACCTTCGCGCAGCTTGTCCATCTGCGTCTTGTACTCTTCCTGGATCTGCTTGATCTGGCGGCGGCGGTCGGACGGCGAGAGCTTCTCCTGCTGGTTGTCGATGCGGGAGGAAACCTTCACGTCCATGATGATGCCGGCGGCGCCGGACGGGACGACGAGGGAGGTGTCCTTCACGTCGGCGGCCTTTTCACCGAAGATGGCGCGGAGGAGCTTTTCCTCGGGCGCGAGCTCGGTCTCGGACTTCGGGGTGATCTTGCCGACGAGGATGTCGCCGGGCTTCACCTCCGCACCGATGCGGATGACGCCGTTATGGTCGAGATTCTTGAGAGCTTCCTCGCCCACGTTCGGGATATCCCTCGTGATTTCCTCCGGCCCGAGCTTGGTGTCGCGCGCGGTGACCTCGAATTCCTGGATGTGGATCGAGGTGAAGATGTCCTCGCGGAGCACCTTCTCGGAAATGAGGATCGCGTCCTCGAAGTTATAGCCGTTCCACGGCATGAACGCCACGAGCACGTTGCGGCCAAGGGCCATCTCGCCCTGGTCGGTCGAAGGACCGTCGGCGATGATCTGGTCCTTCTTGATCTTCTGGCCCTGCTCGACGATCGGCTTCTGGTTGAAGCAGGTGCCGGCATTCGAGCGCATGAACTTGCGCAGCTCGTAGACGTAAACGTGGTTCTTCGGGTCGTGCTTCACGCTGCGGGGCAGCTCGCCATCCTTGGTGACGACGATGCGCTTCGCATCGACGGAGGCGACGATGCCGCTCTCCTCCGCGACCACGACAATCTTTGAGTCACGCGCGACGCGCTCCTCAATGCCGGTGCCGACGAACGGCGCCTCGGCCTGCAGGAGCGGAACGCCCTGGCGCTGCATGTTGGCGCCCATGAGCGCGCGATTCGCATCGTCGTGCTCGAGGAACGGGATCATGCCGGCGGCGATCGAGATCACCTGCTTCGGCGAAACGTCCATGTAGTCCACCTCGGAGGCGGGCACTTCGAGGAACTCGCCGTCCTTACGAACGGTGACCTTGCCGACGAAATAATTCTTCTCGTCGATCTCGGCGTTGGCCTGGGCGATGACCTTGGCCTCTTCCTGGTCGGCGGTGAGGTAGTCGATCTTGTCGGACACGCGGCCGTCCTTCACGAGGCGGTACGGCGTCTCGATGAAGCCGAACTCGTTCACGCGGGCGTAGGTCGAGAGTGAATTGATGAGGCCGATATTCGGACCCTCAGGGGTTTCGATCGGGCAGATGCGGCCGTAGTGCGACGGATGCACGTCGCGAACCTCGAAGCCGGCACGCTCGCGGTTGAGACCTCCCGGCCCGAGGGCGGAGAGGCGGCGCTTGTGCGTGACCTCCGCGAGCGGGTTGATCTGGTCCATGAACTGCGACAACTGACTGCGCGCGAAGAAATCGCGGATGACGGTCGTCAGCGCCTTCGGGTTGATGAGCTTCTGCGGCGTGATCGAGTCGACGCTCTGGTCGTACATCGTCATGCGCTCGCGCACGAGGCGCTCGGTGCGGGCGAGGCCCACGCGGCACTGGTTGGCGAGCAACTCGCCCACGGTGCGGACGCGGCGGGAACCGAGGTGATCGATGTCATCGACCACGCCCTCGCCCTTGCGGAGACGCACGAGATATTTCGTCGCGGCGACGACGTCGCCGGACTCTAGGATGCGCTGCTCGAGGTCGACCTTGAGGCCGAGCTTCTGGTTGACCTTGTAACGGCCGACGCGGCCGAGGTCGTAGCGCTTCGGGTCAAAGAACAGGCGCTTGAGCAATGCCTTCGCGTTCGCGGTGGTCGGCGGCTCGCCGGGGCGGAGACGCTTGTAGATTTCCTTCAGGGCCTCTTCCTCGTTGCGGGTCGGGTCCTTCTTCAGCGCGCGGATGAGCGCGCCCTCGTCGAGGGCAGTGTCGATCACGCGGATGGAGGTGATGTCGTGCTTCTCGAACGTGCGGACGATCGCCTTCGTGAGCGGCTCGAACGCGCGTGCGAGCACGACGCCCTTCTGGGCGTCGATCGCATCCTCAACGAGGACCAGCGTGGACACGTTCTCGAGGTCGAGGGCCTTCGAAACCTTCAGGTCCTTGATGTCGTAGAAGAGATTCAGCAGGTCGATGTCCGAGCTGTAGCCGATGGCGCGCAGCAGGGTCGTGATCAAAAATTTCCGGCGGCGGCGGCGGCGGTCGAGGTAGACGTAGAGCAGGTCGTTGTTGTCGAATTGCACCTCGAGCCAGGTGCCGCGATCGGGGATGATGCGGAAGGAATGGAGCAGCTTGCCGTTCGGGTGCGGGGTGACCTCGAACGCGATGCCGGGCGAGCGGTGGAGCTGGGAGACGACGACGCGTTCGGCGCCGTTGATGATGAACGAGCCTCGCTCGGTCACCATCGGGATTTCGCCCATGTAGATTTCCTCGTCCTTGATGAAGTCTTCCTCGCGCAGGCGCAGCTTCACGTAGAGCGGCACCGAATAGGTGATGCCCTCGCGGATGCACTCGATCTCGGTGTTCTTCGGGTCGCCCAGCGTGTAGGAGACGTACTCGAGCACGAGCCGGCCGTCATAGCTCTCGATCGGGAAGACCTCGCGGAAAACCGCCTCCAGGCCCTGCGGCTTGCGCTGCTTCTCGGGCGTGCCCTTTTGCAAGAAGTCGAGGTAGGACGTGATCTGGATCTCGATCAGGTTCGGCGGCTGGATGACTTCGCGGAGTTTGCCGAAGTTGGTACGTTCTGAGTGAGTGCGGTCGGCCATGAGAATTCCCGGTTGGATGAAGTGATGACGAAACTGGCAGGGCGCGCCGGCGGCTGGAGGGCCTTGGCGCGCAGAGACGGACTATACTGACAATACTGAGAAAAGGCAAAGGACAGGCCGCGCGGAGGGCACGGCCTGTCCTGAAAATTTCGGACGTTGTGCGTCGAAAAAAGCCAAGTGGCTTACTTGAGTTCGACCTTCGCGCCGGCGGCCTCGAGCTTCTTCTTGATTTCCTCGGCCTCGGCCTTGTTGACGCCTTCCTTGACGGGCTTCGGCGCACCTTCGACGAGGTCCTTGGCTTCCTTGAGGCCCAGGCCGGTGATGGCGCGGACTTCCTTGATGGCGCCGATCTTGTTCGCGCCGGCCTCGAGGAGGACAACGGTGAACTCGGTCTTTTCCTCGGCGGCGGCGGCAGGCGCAGCAGCACCGGCGGCGGGGCCGGCGGCGACGGCAGCGGCGGCGGACACGCCCCACTTGCCTTCGAGGGTCTTGACCAGCTCAGCGAGCTGCAAAACCGTTTTGCTGTTCAACCATTCAATGCCCTGATCATCTGTGATGTTGCTCATGTTCGTTTTTCCTTCGGTGACTAGCGGTCTCGGGAGAGAGACGCGTTTAAGGGACGTATCCCCTAGCCTGCCTTTTTGGAATTTTCCTCCCGGCTCGCGCCGGGAAAAGTTAATAAGGTTTAAGTTGTAAGGTTTAAGTTCAGGCGGCCGGGGCGGCGGGCTGCTCCTTCTTGACGCGGGCATCGAGTACGCGGACGAACGCGGCGGCGTTCTGCGAGAACAGGCCGAGCAATTGCGAACGCAGCGCCTCGAACGAGGGCAGGTCGGCAATCTTCGCGAGGTCGGCGGCGCTGATGAGCTTCTTGTCCATCACGCCGATCTTCACCTCGAGCTTCTGCTTGTCCGTGAAGAATTTCTTCAGGACCTTGGCGACCCCGGCGGAATTCTTCCCGCCGACGACGACCGCGGTCGGGCCGGTCAGCGCCTTGTCAAAATCGGGCAGGCCCAGGGCCTTGGCCGCGACGCGGAGGGAGCTGTTCTTGACGACGTGAAACTCGGCCTTCTCCACCGCGAGGCGGGAACGCAGCTCGGCGACATCCGCGACCGTCACGTTCGTGAAGTTCGCGAGGATGACGTAGTCGGATTTCTTGAGGTGGCTCTCGACCTCGGCGATCAGGTAATTTTTTTCGGCTCTCATGGTCGGGTCCGTTTAGTATTTGCTGAACTCGGTGGACGACACGTGCACACCCGGGCTCATGCTCGAGGAAATCGCGACGGTCTTGATGTAGTTGCTGCCCTTGAAGGTGGCGGGCTTGGACTTGCCGACCGCATCGAGGACCGCCTGGGCGTTCTCGACGATCTGGGCGGGGGTGAAGGAGCGCTTGCCGATGCCGACGCCGATGTTGGCAACCTTGTCCATCTTGAACTCCACGCGGCCGGCCTTCACGGCCTTGATGCCGGCGGAAATGTCATCGGTCACGGTGCCGCTCTTCGGATTCGGCATGAGGCCCTTGGGGCCGAGGACGCGGGCGATCGTGCGCACGGTCTTCATCGCCTCGGTCGTTGCGATCGCGACGTCGAAGTCGAGCCAGCCCTCGTTGATCTTCTGCATCATGTCCTGCAGGCCGGCATGGTCGGCGCCGGCGGCGATGGCCTTCGCGGGATCGTCGGTGAAGACGAGCACGCGGACCTTCTTGCCCGAGCCGTTGGGCAGCGGAGTGGTGCCGCGCACCATCTGCTCGCCCGCGGTAGCGTCAACGCCGAGGCGGAAGGAAAGCTCGACGGTTTCGTCGAACTTCGCTTTGGGGAATTTGTTCAGGATCTCCACCGCTTCCGCGAGGGGATAATCCTTGGTGAGGTCAGCGACCTTGAGGGCGCTGGCGAATCGCTTGCTGTGTTTTTTGGGCATGTATTACTCCTGCGGTGCAAACGTCCCGGGTGAGACTCCCGCTTTGAGTTTCGTTGACGTACGGACGAAAATAATTAATCGATGACTTCGATGCCCATGTTGCGGGCGGTGCCGGCGATGATCTTGATGCCAGCCTCGTCGGTCTTGGCGTTGAGGTCCTTCTGCTTGAGTCGGTAGATCTCGAGCAACTGCTTCTTCGTGACCTTGCCGACCTTGTCCTGGTTGGGACGGGCGGAGCCGCTGGCGATGTTGGCGGCCTTCTTCAGGAGGACGGCCGCGGGCGGCGACTTCAGGATGAAGGTGAAGCTCTTGTCCGAGTAAACCGTGATGATGACCGGCAGGATCATGCCGGGCTGGTCCTTGGTTTTCGCGTTAAACTCCTTGCAGAACGCCATGATGTTGACGCCCTGCGCGCCGAGCGCGGGACCGACCGGGGGCGCGGGATTGGCGGCGCCGGCGGGGAGTTGGAGGCGGATGTAGCCTTGAATCTTCTTAGCCATGGGAGCGGTGGAACGGTGGTTGGTTAAAGTGCGCGGTCGAACAGCGGCTTACTCGGTGAGGCGCGAGACCTGCCAGTATTCGAGTTCGACCGGGGTGAACCGGCCGAAGATGGAGACGGAAATCTTGAGCTTGCCGCGGGCGGGATCGATCTCGTCGATGCGGCCGTTGAGATTGGCGAACGGGCCGTCGTTGATCTTCACTTCCTCGCCGACGGTGTACTGGACCTTCGGCACTTCCTTGCCGTTGGCGGCCTCGATGCGGGCCTTGATCTCGTCGATCTCGGTCTGGCGCAGCGCGGCGGGATGGTCGCCGCCGACGAAGCCGATGACGCCCGCGACTTCCTTCACGAAGTACCACGGCTTGTTGATCACCTTGCTCTCCTCGTCGTAGAGGCGCATCTGGATGAAGACGTAGCCCGGGTAGAGCTTGCGGACCTTGGTGGATTTCTTGCCGGCCTTGACCTCGGAAACGACCTCGGTAGGCAGGAGAACCTCGAAGATATGATCGTCGAGTTCCTCGGCCTTCTTGAACTTCTCGATGTAATTCTTCACCTTGCCCTCCTGGCCGGAGAGCGTGTGAAGAGCGAACCACTGGGCGCCGGGAGGCGCGGAAACGGGGGCGGCCATGATAAAAAGGCGGGTTAGCTTACCATGTCGGTGAACAGGCTCACGACTTGGACGAGGGAGAAATCGCTGATCGCGGTGAACAGGCCGAGGATCGCCGCGGCCACGATCACGACGATGGTGGAATCGAGAAGCTCGGAGCGGGTCGGCCAGGTAGCCTTCTGGAGTTCGCCCACCATTTCGGTGACGAAGATGCGCGCGCTGCTGAACGGGTTTTTCATGAGGGAAAGTGGCAGGGGCGGAGGGAATCGAACCCCCAACCAACGGTTTTGGAGACCGCTACTCTACCAATTGAGCTACACCCCTGTGGTTTGCTTTCTTAGACGCGAGAGCCGAGGCCCCAAAATGAGACCTCGGCGCGTCGCGGTTAAACGGTTGAAATAAAGCGTTATTCGATGATGTCGGCAATACGGCCGGCACCAATCGTGCGGCCACCCTCGCGGATGGCGAATTTCTGGGTCTTCTCCATGGCGATCGGGGAGATCAGGTCGATTTCGACGGCGATGTTGTCGCCCGGCATGATCATCTCGACGCCCTTGGGCAGGTTGACGATCCCGGTCACGTCCGTCGTGCGGAAGTAGAACTGGGGACGATAACCATTGAAGAACGGCGTGTGACGGCCGCCCTCTTCCTTGGAGAGAACATAGATCTCGGCCTTGGCCTTCTTGTGCGGCGTGATCGACTTCGGGGCGGCGAGAACCTGGCCGCGCTCGATGCCTTCCTTTTCAATGCCGCGGAGAAGAATGCCGACGTTGTCGCCCGCCTGGCCGTTATCGAGGAGCTTGCGGAACATCTCGATGCCGGTGACGACCGAGGTGGTCGTGTCGCGGAGACCGACGATCTCAACGGTGTCGTTGACCTTGATCACGCCGCGCTCGATACGACCGGTGGCAACGGTGCCGCGGCCGGTGATGGAGAACACGTCCTCAACGGACATCAGGAACGGCTTGTCCATTTCGCGGACGGGCTCCGGGATGTCGGTGTCGATCGCGGTCATCAGGTCGGTGATGGCCTTCTCGCCCTCGGGCTTGCCCTCGAGGGCCGCCGTGGCGGAACCGCGGATGATCGTGGCGGTGTCGCCGGGGAATTGATACTTCGTGAGCAGCTCGCGGATTTCCATCTCGACGAGGTCGAGGAGTTCCTTGTCGTCGATGAGGTCGACCTTGTTGAGGAACACCACGATCTTCGGCACGCCGACCTGGCGGGCGAGCAGGATGTGCTCGCGGGTCTGCGGCATCGGGCCGTCAGCGGCCGACACAACGAGGATCGCGCCGTCCATCTGGGCGGCGCCGGTGATCATGTTCTTGACGAAGTCGGCGTGGCCCGGGCAGTCGACGTGCGCGTAGTGGCGCTTGTCGGACTCGTATTCCACATGGGCAACGGAGATCGTGACGATCTTGGACGCGTCGCGCACGGTCCCGCCCTTGGCGATGTCCGCGTAGGACTTGACCTCGGCGAGGCCCTTGCGCGCCTGCACCGCGAGGATCGCGGTCGTCAGCGTGGTCTTGCCGTGGTCGACGTGGCCGATCGTGCCGACGTTGACGTGCGGTTTCTTGCGTTCGAATGTACCTTTAGCCATGAGAGGTTTGGGACTGGGTTATGTTTGGATTGGAAAAATTGACCTCGGGGATTAGCGTCGGGAAGCCATTCGACGTAGTAAATTGACCTGGAGCCCAGAACCGGATTTGAACCGGCGACCTCGTCCTTACCAAGGACGTGCTCTGCCAACTGAGCTATCTGGGCAGACCAAGGCAGACGAAGACTGGTTCAAACAACGAAAAAGAGCGGGAAAAGTGCGCTTCGCAAATTGGTGCGTCAACAGCAAATTCACCCTTTTTCGCAAAAACCTACGGACCAACCTTGATTCGATAAAATCCGGGAGCAAGCCGCTCGCCCACATGGAGCACTTTCACGAGGTAATTTTGATAAAAACTGTCCACTTGTTCCACCCCTGAGCTGGTGGTGAGCGCCGGCGATCCCACGAGCCCGGTTGGAGCCACGACCGCCAGAAATTCCAGCCAGTACAAATCGACCTCGCCGGGCGGATGAACCCCTTGCAAAGCCTGCCGCAAAACCTCGCGTCCATCACCCAGGGAAACGACCTCAACCAACGCGTCCCGCGGGGGCGGAGGGGTGATATTTTGGTCGACGCGGCCGATGCCAAGAAACGGGGCTTCCGGCGGTCCGATCCCGAGGGCATCGACCGGCTTGGCCGGGGTGGCGGCCTCCGGAAAGGCCACCCGCGCCGCTTCGTCGGTGAACGTGTAGTTGGCGGAGAAATCCGTGAACGGCTCGCGCAGCGCGTTGATGGCCATGGCATTCGGCCGGGCGTTCCACTCCGTCGGCAGGAAAAGCGGCGTCGGATCCAAGAGGCTCATGTCCGACTTGCCGCTATTCAGGGTCAAACCGAGCGTGGCCGCCGGGGTGGTCACGGGTACCGGAGTCCGCGGCACGTTACTGGCGGGCGGCGGAACGCGGATTAATGCCAGGATGGCAAGCATGACGACCCCTGCCCCGACACCCGCGAGGATCCAGATTCGCCAACTGACCTTGTTCGGCGCCGCCATGACTGCCTATCGGCTGGGGTTCGGTCCGGCGGGCGCCGCCTCGACACCCAACACCACGCCGAATCCGGCTTGGTGAGCCACCGTCGAGATGTCGGTGAGCACCGACATCTGGACGTCCGCATCTTCCAGGACCAGCAAGACCGGCTGTTTCGTGACTTTCTTCTGCGCATCCAGCCACGCCCGCAATTGCTGCAGGGTGATCTGGCCGTTATCCGCAAAAATCATCCCATCGCGCTTCACGCTGATATGATGGGTGGTCTGTGCCATCCCGGCGTCGGAGATTTGGGCCAGCTTAAAATCCACGCCGAGGCTCGGCGCCAGCACGAAGCGCGACCCGAAGGTGTTGAAAAATAACACCAGCAGGCAGCCATTGACAAAAAACAGGAAATCAAAATTCCGCGGCTCCGGCCGCAGCTTCGAGGCGAGGTCAAGCGGGCGCGTGATCATGTTGCCTTTTCCTGCGCGCGCGCGCGCACCGCGGATTCGGCGCCGGGCGCGACCTGAGCTCCATCGACCGGTCCGCCCTGAGCCTTGTCGAGGGGCTTGATTCCGCGATATTCGGTCAGCAGGTATTTCATGATCTCGTTGCCCGACCACTCGATGTCGCGCACGATGGCGCGCACGCGGCCCGAGAGAAAATGATATGCCAGGTGGGCCGGGATGGCGATCGCAAGGCTACCCGCGGTGCTGAGCAGCGCCTGCCACATGCCGTGTGCAAGCGTGTTGGCCGTCGCATAATTTCCGCCTTTGTCGAACGCGAGAAAGGTCGTGATCATGCCGAGGATGGTCCCAAGGAGGCCAACCAGCGGCGCGACTTGGGCGATGGCGGCGATGGCCCCGAGCCGGCGCTCGAGCGAAGGCAGCTCCACGACCGCCGCCTCCTGCACGTGAAACCGCATCGTCGCCGCGTCATCGTCCGCGTGCAGCAGTGCCGCCTTCACGACCGCCGCCACGGGGCCGGGGGTTTCCTCACAGACCGTCAGCGCCTCGACGATGCGGCGCTTCGCCAGGATGTTTTTGATTCCACCGATGAACGCCGTCGAGCGGATCTGGCCGCGATGCAGGTAGAGCGTGCGCTCAATGACCAGCATGAGTCCGATCAGGCCCATGAGCGCCAGGACCCACATCATGGGACCGCCGCCGGCCAATAGACTGAAGTCGAAGACAGACATCCGTTAGAATATAGAGTGGGTCCGCCCGCCGCGGTCAATCGCGTGCGCAGTGCGGTGGTGACTCATTTGAACTTGCCGAGGGTGGAACGCGTTGTCCCTAACGCGTTGCTTGGGTCTGACTGCGCGGAAACGTTGGCGGAAGTTATTAGCGCGTTGGAGACAACCCGCTCCACCTTTCGGACAAAAGGAGTTACTACCTGCAGTGTTCATGGCTTGGCTCCGGAGGGATTGAGGCTGGCCAGCTTGGCCTTGGCGTCCGCCGCACCGGGTAGGTTCGCCTGCTGGATGCGCTGCCAGGTCGTCCTGGCCTCGTCAAATTTCCCCTGCTTCTCCAATAAGTCGCCCAATTCGAGCAGGGTGCGCGCCATCCAATATCTCCCGGTCGCACCGAGTTCGGCCGCGCGGGTCTCGTCCAGCAAAAAACCCTTCACTACGTCGCGCAGCCAGACGTTTTGCGCCCCGTCGGGATCGCCCTTTCGCTCCTTCGCGTAACCGAGCTTGAAGCCCGCCTCCACGCGCAAATCGGGGAGTGCCCCCGGCAGCGCCAGCAGCCGCTCGTAGATTTCCTCGGCTCGTTGCGCGTGGGTGGGATCGGCCGCGGCCTGCGCACTGTGACAATCCGCCAGCGCGAGCAGGGCGCCGGACACGCCCGGATGCTGCGGGAAATCCTCTACGATGCGCTGGTAGGTCAGCTCGGCCGCGGGGAAGTCATTCCGCTGGCGGAACAGGTCGCCCTGTTCCAGCCGCGCCGTGAATACGAATTCGCTGTGGGGATAGCCGGTGACGAGCTGTTCGATAAGTTGGTTGGCCTCGGCCAAATCCTTCTCCTGGCCCCGGCGCTTCGCGAGCAACGCCGCGCGGTAGAGCGCCTGGGGTGCATAATCGCTGTTCTTGAAATCCGGGTCCTCGGCGAGCTTGGTGAGAAGTCGCTGCGCCTCCACGATGCGGTCCTGGCCGGCGTTATAGTCCGCCTCCACTATATACGACCGCGCCGCCGCATCGCTCTTGCCGAAATCGTCGCGGAGTCCCTTCAGGATTGCCGCGGCGTCCGCCTCGCGGCGCAGCGCGAAGTCCGCCTGCGCCTGCAACAGGACCGTCTCGGAGTGGAGATCAGCGTTCTGGCCGCCGCGCGCGGCGAGCAGTGCCTGGGCGAGCTTGAGCGTTTGCTCCGGCTGGCCGGCGTCGAGCGACAGCCGGGCCTGCAACCACTCCATGCGCACGCGCAATTCGGGCGGGAGGACGGGTCCGGGGGTGGCGACCTGGGCCGCCAGGAGCTGATTGACCCGCGCGAAGGCCGTTTCCGTCTGGCCGGCAATCTGCAGCGCGCGGGCCAGGTTCCATTCGGCCTCCCAGTGGTTGGTGGCGTCGAATGCGGGGTCGCGCACAAAGCCATCAAGCGTGGTCTGCACCGCGAGCAACTCCGCGCTCGCCTGGGCGGGAGCGGGCTCGGACTGCGCCGCCTTGATTTCGGCCAGGACGCGCTGGAACATCAGCGCGCCGGGCGCCACGCCCTGCGGCTGATCGCGCAGCGCGGCCCCGTAGGCCTCGGCGGCACTGCGGAAATCGCCGGCTTCGCGACTGTTCAAGGCGGCGCGGTACCAGGCCTCGGCAACCAGCACCCCCAGCTCGGCATGGGTCTGGTGCGCGGTCGGCGGAAGTTCCGCGCGGGATTTCTCGGCGTAGTCGGCCGCGGTGCGATAACGGCTCTGCTCCCAGGCCACGCTCGTGAGCACGCCGAGGGCGCGGGCCTTGAGTGGCGATCCGGGAAATTTCTGCAGCAGGTTTTTGGCGTCGGTCTCCGCCTGCGCGCGGCCTTCCGAGGATTTCCCGCTTAGCGCCGCCTCGGCGCGAAACAGCAGCAACTCCGGCAAAATGGGATGCGGAGCCTGGGTGTTGATCAGCACATTGAGCCGGCTCTGGAAATCCGCGCGCCGCGGGCCATCCTGTGACGCCTGCGCCAGCAATTGCAGCGCGATCCGCTGCAGCTCGGGATCGCTGCCCGTCGCCAGCAATTCGCCCAGGGCGTTGCGGCCCACGCCGTCCCCCGCCCCCGCGATCAACCCGAGCAGGAGACGAAAACTGTCAGCCTCCCGACGGGCCTGCGCCGGCAGCACGGGCAACTGGCGCTGCAGGACATTGATCGCCTCGTTCCTGATTCCGCCCGCGTCGAGCATGATCGCGTAGTCACGGGTGTACATGTAACCCAGCGTGCCCTGGTTCTCCGCCGCTTTCTTCCGCGCTTCCTCGATGTCCTTCGCCGCGACCGTTCCGAGCCGCAGCCGCGCCTCGTAGCTCGCCAGCCGGAAGCGGGACCGCGCGGTCTCGCTCAGCGCCGACTGTTGCGCCTGGTCATAAAATCGCAGCGAGCGATCCGTGTCTCCCCCGATGTTCGCGATCATGCCCTGCAGGAATAACCACCAACTGACATCGGCGGGCTCGAGCTCCTCCCGCTTCACGTCCGCGAAGTCGGCACGCGCGGCGTCGAGTCTCTTCTGATAAGCCATCACCAGGCCGGTCCGCAAATGCCAGGCGCCGCCGTGCGGCCCGGGAAAATCCAGCAACGCCTGCGCGGCGCCGGTGACATCGCCTTCGTCGAGGAGGGCCGTGGTCAGCGCGAGCGTGATTTGCGCGCGGTCGCCGCCGGCGCCGGGCGGAGCGGCCAGCAATTGACGGTAGAGCGAAGCGGCCACCGAGGGCATCCCCATTTCCTGCGCGCTGCGCGCGGCACCCAGCGTGACGAGATTGCCACCGACAGAAGTCGCGTCCGCGGCGGCGACGGTGAAGGGCACGGGCGGGTTCAGCGCCTCCTGCGCGCCCGCGGGCGCGAGCGCGACAGCCAGCAGCAGGATTGCGGGGAATTTTTGAGCCATGCGGACGCCGCCACGTTGCTTCGCCCGTTGGAAACAATCAATCGCGTTGTAAATAGTTCCGACTCGCCCCGTTCAGTTCCGGCGGCAAAGTCGGGCAAGTTTTTCAACCCAATCCATCATGAGTGCCGCCCTAATCATCCTCGGAGTCCTGCTCCTGATCGTCATCGTCCTCGCCCTGTGGGTCGCCGGGATCTACAACTCGCTGGTCGCCCTCCGCAACCGGTTCAAGAATGCCTTCGCCCAGATCGACGTGCAGTTGAAGCGCCGCTACGACCTCATCCCCAACTTGGTCGAGACGGCCAAGGGTTATATGAAGCACGAGCACGACACGCTCGAGGACGTGATCAAGGCGCGCAACATCGCCTATACTGCGTCCCAATCCGCCGCGGCTAATCCCGCCGACGCCGGCGCGGTGAAGAATCTCGTCTCGGCCGAGAGTGGCCTGACGGGCGCGCTCAGCCGCCTGATGGTCGTCTCCGAAAAGTATCCCGACCTGAAGGCCAACCAGAACATGATGCAACTGACCGAGGAGCTCACCTCCACGGAGAACAAGATCTCCTTCGCCCGGCAGGCCTTCAATGACAGCGTCACGGTGTACAATACGACCCGCGAGACTTTTCCCAATGTGATCTTCGCGGGCATGTTTGGCTTCACCGATGCGCAGCTCTTCCAGATCGAGGACGTCACCGAGCGCAGCGCGCCGAAGGTGAGTTTTAATTGATCGTCATTTCCCCGCTTCGCGAAAGGCCCCATGGATGCCACGCCTCCTCCGCTCGCCCCGCCCGGCGGCAACGAAAAAATCTGGGCGCTCCTCAGCCACCTTTCGACCTTCATCGGCCTGCCGTTTCTGCTGCCCCTGGTCGTTTACCTCGCGATGAAGGGCGATTCCGCCTACGTTGCCAGCAACGCCCGCGAAGCGCTCAATTTTCATCTCTCGTTGTTGATCTATGCGCTGTGCTGCATTCCCCTCACTTTTATCCTGATCGGCGTGCCCCTGCTGCTCGGCATTGGGCTCGCCTCGCTGGTGCTCGCCATCGTCGCCGCGATCAAGGCGTCCGAGGGCGGCTGTTATCGCTATCCGCTGACGCTGCGGCTGGTCAATTAAGCGCCGCCCGCACCCACCTGTCTCCCCCATGCACAATACCACTGGCCTCACCCTCGCCGGCTTTCGCATCACCAAGGAACTCGGCACGGTCCGCGGCATCGTCGTCCGCTCGCGCTCGATCGTCGGCAACATCGGCGCGAGCATCCAGACGCTGTTCGGCGGCGACATCACACTCTACACGGATCTTTGCGAGCACGCGCGCCAGGACGCGTTTGAACGCCTCTGCCGGCACGCGAGCGCGCTGGGCGCGAACGCCATCATCGGCATGCGTTACGACGCGACGGAAATCGCGCCCGGCGTCACCGAGGTCCTGTGCTACGGCACCGCGGTCTGCGTCGTGCCCGCGGCTTCCGCCTAGCGCTGGTGCCGGCCGAGGAAAGCTCACGTGAATCCCGTGGTCATCGTCCATTTGCTGGCGGCGGTTGCGGCCGTCGCAGCTGCCGTTCCATTGATTCAAGGAAAAGTGAAGATGAATCCATGGTATGGTGTGCGTATTCCGGCCGCGTTCGAGTCGGACGAAAGATGG
>Ga0207152_1088_pt1 | contig 20015 bp, 24 predicted proteins | sample Alteio_BWMinHeat_30_FD_153590 | JGI IMG/M metagenome (GOLD analysis project Ga0207152, IMG submission 153590) | Enriched cells from forest soil in Barre Woods Harvard Forest LTER site, Petersham, Massachusetts, United States -... | ecosystem: Environmental > Terrestrial > Soil > Temperate forest >... | reverse complement strand
AAAAACGCCAACAGTGCAGACACGTTTTCGTCAATTTGGGAGAAGCTGCTTGAAGACATAACACTGATAGGCGATACCGGGAAGGTCGGATTCCAGCCACAGTCCAAGGGCCGAGGCACTCTTCGTAATGCTTTCAAATTGCCACAGGAGCTGGGAGTGGACGACATTCGTCGAGTCGTATCCCACATTGAAGGCGGGCCTGTTTTTATTGTTGATGAATTTGACCGGGCAGCAAGCCGCGCATCGCGTGCTTTCACTGATCTCATTAAAACATTCTCCGATTTTTCCCTTAATTGCACCCTCATCCTAGTCGGCGTGTCCGATACCGTCGATGAGCTAGTTGCTGACCACGCTTCAATCAATCGTGCTCTTGTCCAGATCCTGTTGCCACGGATGGAATCGCAAGAATTAGGCGAGATACTGCGGAACGCTGAAAAGACCCTCTCTATAAAGTTCTCGGATGAAGCCCTCAGCCTAATTGTCAACATTTCTCAGGGCCTTCCGCACTACACGCATCTTCTAGGATTACACTCAGTCAGGATTTCGGCAAAATCGAATACTGCGTATGTAGACAAGAATGCGGTGTTCGAAGCCTTAAAACAATCTGTGAAACAAGCCGAGCAAACCGTCACCCAAGAACATTCCAGAGCTACTCATAGCTCCCATAGAGATGCTATCTACCGCCATGTGCTTCTGGCCTGCGGGGTGGCTGCCGCGACTTTGCACGACGCCCTTGGATACTTTAATCCCAGTTCTGTAGTATCTCCGCTAGAGGCAATTCTAGGTAAAACAGTGCAGATTGCGACGTTCAGCAATCACCTGAGCGAATTTTGTAAACAGACGAGAGGCGAAGTTTTAGAACGTGATGGACAGCCGCGTGCGTATCGCTTTAGATTCCGTGATCCGCTCTTGGTCCCGTTCTTGTTCATGGATGCAATGGCAACGGGCATCGTTAGCAGTGAATCGCTATCTGACATGCTTGGAGCTGACTTTTGACCCGAACTTCCATATCCGACTAGAGCCCGCCGCGTCTAGTCGAAGGTAACATGGTGAAATCCTGACTTCCCTTGTCGAAGGTGGGTGTGCGGGCTTCGTGGACGATCAAAGAAATTGACTACCTTGGCCGATGCTCTGGGCCGCCGAACCAAGTAATTCCGGCAGAGTGTTACCGGGCGAGAATGGCTTCAGGTGCCCGAACTCAGGATGTAGAAATTGCGGTTACGACGCAGGCGCTCTATGAAATTCGACATGCTGCCACGAAAAATCAGCCCGCAGATCCAACTGCCGCAGATCTGACAATGAGAGTTGTACGCGGATACATGAAGCAGCATCTCGCGAACCCAGGTGCAAGCTTTTGGAATCCGCTGCTCGGTGAACGCTTAGAAATTGCTGCGGCTACTGCAGAAGTTATGCTCTGGCAGATACGAGCGGAAGAGAAATCGAAGTAAAAAGCAAAGGCCTGGAGTGTCCGCGAATGCAAACTGCTGACTTGGTTCTCGCAATTCTGGTACCGGTCGTTACCTTAGCTGCTGGATGGGCGGGCGTTGAAATGTCCCTAACCCCACCAGATCGAATGACGTCCGGGCGGCGACTCATCTATAGGGGCGCTTTCATTGTGTTCATGTTGGCCGCTATCGCGTTAAATATTTGGCAGACGACAAGGAACGCGCATCAACAAGACTTGGCTAAGAACGACCTGGAAACGCAGACAAGGGAATTTCAGCAGAAGCAGCAAGAGATGTCCAACAAGGTTAGCGAACAAGGTGGAAAGTTGGATGCTATCACTCATTTTGAACAACAGTTTTTGACTTTCGCCGCGCAGCAGCACTCAGGCAGTCCAGACGCGCAGACTAAAGCTTATGAGGCGATGGCGCTGGCCGTAATGAAGACGGCTCAAGGCCCTGGCGCAACGTCTGATGCGCACGTCCAAATTCTCAACGATAACCACGACCTGAATGGACAAACTATTTTTGTCAACGTACCAAACGCCGCTCAGCCAGTGGCGTTTACGCTGCCGCAGTTTCGACTCCACAACAGCGGTGGTCACGCCAGTGGTTCACTGTCCGCGCGTTTATACCTCTCGAAGCAATGTGGCTCGATAAGCAATTGGCAACAAACACCCAGTGATGAACAAAACTTTCCTGTCGCATTCTTTCTTGGGCCAGGGTTTCCTGCAACCATAGTGAATCCCCAGGAGACTTGGAATCTGGAGCCGTTCGGTGGGACAATCCACGAAAAATGGGATACTGATGAAATCATCTCAGCCAAACTGAAATTGTTTTACGGCGCAACACAGCCGGCGGAAGCGCACTTCTTCATACGTAGAGCTAAGCCTTGAGGGCGTCAGATTGATGTGGCGGCGGGACCTGCATAGCGCAATGTTGCAGGTAAAGATAAAATAGTTATGGAATTTGGGGAAGCTTGAGCTGCTTAGACTCGCTCTTGCGTTTTTCCTCTGATGTGTCTGATGTTTGAATCTTGAAATCAGAAATATCCGTGAGGGATGGCCCTAAAGATCCTTGAGGAGCCGCATTCTGCATCTTCTGGTCCTCTGTTTTCAAGTTTTCGGCACTAAACCACACAGGCAACTCTCCTAATGGTCATTCCAATATTTTAAACTTGCCGCCTCTGTATGTAACCACACCTATTCTACATTTGCCCCCGACGATTGAAGCACCTTCAACGAACTTATAATGATTAATCACGAGTTCCACCAAAAAACGCACATATTCAATGCCCCGCTTTATTGGCATACCCGTAAAAACAATTTGATACCTAAATTTGGCTGCCACGTTGTACAGGCCCTGAACTTCTGCCCGAGTTAGGGGCGGACGAATCGTATTTACATGGTCAATTATGGCATCTAATAGCCCTTCGTCATAGCCAAGAATGTACCTACTAATCGGGTTACAAGTGGCGAATCTAACTGCTCCTATATCTCCTGGATTACCCAAGCGTCTTGCACTGTTGGCAGCCGCATGCAAGGGGATGAGGATGTTGAATACTTCTGAAAGGTATGCGCCTGTCGAGAAGCCGGCAACCACCAACCCTAAGCCGGGTTTTCGGTTATCCGGAATTTGGTCGTAGGGTACCCCAAGTTGCTGCTCCAAAGAAGGCGCTATCACCCGCATATATTCTTGATGAAAAAAATCTCGGAGTAGTTCAGCTATACCTTCGAGAGTAGCGGTGGGCGCATTTATCGCGGTTGAATTTGATACTTCAAATTGCCGAAGTAGATTACCAATCGTTCTATCCCCTATCGCGGCCATCCCGTAAGTGGCGATGCCGATTGGTAGCTCGTCTAAGGCGAAGAGTTTTTCGGCGTCCTCGTAAACCTTGGCCGGCGAACTGGCGTCGCCAATCGTTAAAGCGCTATCCACGCCGAGGATCACGCCATCCGAAAGATTGCAGACAACAGCTACGCTCATTGCTGTGCACCTAGCTTACAACTTAAAGAACGTATGATGATGCTGTAACAATGCAAGGGGAAGCAAGCATTTTGGTTCGCTACGAACCGTTGACTTATGAGGTTCCAGAGAGCACAATTTCAGCCCTCGGAGATTCCCACCATGAAACGGATACTCACAACGGCCCTTGTGTTGGCTCTCACCTTCCCGCTCTCAGCCGCGCATGTGAAATGCAAACAGGGATGCGACGGCTACAAGTGCAATCAGACCAACTGCGGCAGTAAGTGTTCTGCTGGTCCGCACTGTCGAGGGTGCTGGAAGCAGAAAGGGTGACACTGTGAAAACCATATTACTCTCTGCGCTGTTGCTGTTGCCTGCTAGTGTCTTTGCCGAAGAACCAAAGGAAGACGGGAATAATCTTCTAGACAACTGCACCCAAATGGTCAACTATGCGGACAATTCGAGTGCACAGACCAATGACGTTAAATTTGGATGGTGCTCCGGATGGCTTGATGGCGTCATTGCTACGTTAGACCAGTGGCACGTTGCAACTTCCCAGGATTTCGATTCCTATAGCAAGACAGGAATTGTGGGAATATGCTTTCCACAAGGTGTTACAAAGGGACAAACTGCCAGAGTAATAGTCAAATACCTCCGCGATCATCCGAATCGACTCCAAGAAAGCCAAATGCTGCTTACAATCGATGCTTTGCGCGACGCATTTCCCTGCACACAAGCCTCAAATGGAGCAACTAACTACCAACCGGACCCGAGGCCGAACGCGGCAGACCAAAAATATCTTGGCCCTGGCGGCGCTGAGAGGTTCATACAAGACCTGAGTAATTGGACGGCAAGGCAGACCTCAAAGGGAAACTCATCTTCGTCCTATACTCAGCCCGCTGCTAGTTACGCACCGCCGGCCCAAAATGCGGCCCCACGGGAAAAGATAGTTCACGTTGCGCCAGCGAGGTCGGTGTGTAATCCGGCGATTGAAACTAAGATTGATGGGGAGTTCAACGGCTGGGAAGACGAAACCATTTACAAAACGACAGACGGGCATATTTGGCAACAGTCAACCTATCATTATCACTATCACTATGCTTACATGCCGGATGTCGTGATCTATTCGACAAACTACGGTTGCCACATGAAGGTAAATGATGATGACGACTCCGGCGCAGATGTGAGAATGCTCAAATAAAACAACACCCTAGTTCCTCTCCAAGACCGCGCTGATTATTCGCCATTACTTCTCTTACCTTAAAAGCTACTAGATTAAAAAACCCCAGAACGTACAATTGTGGACCTATGAAAACTTTTCTTGCCATACTGCTTATGTCCATCTGCGTCGTAGCTGCTCAAAAAGATGTGCAATGGAAAACCGGGAAGTTACTCTCTATTGGAAAACAACATTGGACAAGCTATGAAGGCTCAACAACAACCGGCAGAGTGGACGATAACGGCAACATCAATGCCTCAAATAATGTCGAAGCTCGCGGGCATAACACTTTTCGCGCCCAAGTGGATGATGGCGAATACACTTACTTTGCGGAACGCACCTTGAATTGGCGTTTTCAGCACGAACCAATCCTGACAGAGAACGACGATGTTAAATTTAGAATCGAAGGCAAAGACGATTTCATTTTACAGGATGATCGGGGAAAAGAATTCAAGATGAAACTCATTAAGAAGCGCAAGGATGATTCGCCTAATTCTTCTCCACCGCCGCGCTGATCGTCGCCAGCGTCTCGCCGCCCTGGTTGTGAACAAAAAGAGCATGGTTTTTCAGTTCTGATTAAGCTAGGATTTTTAGCTTATGATGCGCTACTGGAAAGAACATATGCTTCTGGCGATTCCCGTTTTGATCGTTTTGGGGACTATCTGGCTGTTTCACGAGTGCGCGTATGCTCAAGACCATGGGCCCGCATTGGAGCAGTGCGTAGCTTACGGAAGCCTGTGGGCCGCAGACGCAAAAGATGCTGCAACCGGAACGCTGTCTGTTTCGGAATTAACATCGCGCGGCACAGAGATGAATAAGTGCTCTCACGCATATCCCGGTGAAAGCATAGAGAGGGGATGGGAGTCGGTCTCGCAAGTTTATATTGATGCTCTCGGGGCGCGTTACCTATCCTTTATCAAACGCCACAATCTGAAAGAGCAATTCCTAACCGAAGACGCTGAAGGAAAACGGTAGCCCAAAGGTTCCTCACAAGATCCATTGGGTTGAATTTCTACCGTTTACCGGCTGCGTCCTCGGCCAGAAAGTCATGGAGCAAGTTACGTCGCACGATAAAATCAAAAAGTCTCTGATGTATCTTAAAAGCGTAATTACTGGTTAGGCGCTCTCTTTCTTTGCTTTCTGCTCGGGATGGGGAATCTCAAAAATCCGGCGCGATGTGAGGTCGCGGTCTTCCTGAAAGGCTGGGACTTCAGAGATCAATTCAAAGCTAACCCTCGTGCCGCAATGGGAGCAGCGCGGAAACTCGTGCTGTCTTAAAAGAATAACTTCGTGTGAAAAGCGGTGCCCGGAGTGGAGGGCTGCATAGATACCGCTGGCAGGAACCTTCTCGCCAGGGCGAAAGGAGGAGGGCATTGGTTTGTCCAACTTCTTGACCAACGTTAATCCAACCCTGGGGGGTTGTTTCTTGCTGCCAGACATAATACACCAAAATTCCCGTATCTTTCTGATGTCATGGAGGTTTTCTAGGTTGGTGGGTCTCCAAAGTGGAACTAGTGAGCAACTCTGACGAAGTTTTGAACATCTCACCAACCCTAGTTTCTTCGGCCACGTTCCTAATTAGGGCATTTGTGTTTACTCTACTGAAGGGGGGCGGTGGGAAAATTGCAGAGTAAAACTGTTGTCGTAGTTGACGATGAACCTGCGCTGGCTCTAACGTACAGACTCTTCATCCAAAGAGAAGGGCACGCCGCGTTCTCTGCCGAGTCTTATCAGGATGCGGTCAATACTCTTTCCGAATGCGATGCTGTTGACCTACTGCTTACGGATTTGGCCTTGGATAGCAAATATACCGGCTTCGACGTCATCGACGCTGCCCGCAGCCGATTTCCTGAACTGCCATGCGTCATTATCACGGGCTATGCAACCGATGCCGTTATTGATAGAGCGACTGCCATTGGTGTTCTTGTTCTGCACAAACCTGTTCCCATTGAATACCTGCTTGAAACTATAAGGAAGTCCTTGGACGTTACCGCAACATTAGACCGCAAAGCTTCTTAGTGCACGGTCGCTTGCACCGGCTCTGGATCTATGGGATTGATGACACCGGGGTCCGTCGCGGACTTGGCTTTGTCAGCTTCCGCCCTCGCGTCCCCAGAGTTAATCTGTTCGCAGCGTCAGCTCGTCCATAAGGTCCACAACGTTTCCTTGACTTTGGTGCGTCGTGTGGCAGGATTGTACCGAGGCACAAACTATGAACCCAAAAAATGACCCCGCACCTGTCCTGACGATATCGAACGGCACGATCACAACCACCCAACCCGTCCTGTTTTGGGTCTTTGAACAGCAGTGGCGTTTGGATGAAAAGGGACTCCGAAGATGGACTCAACCGCCTGGGCGGCTGCCCGTGATCTCCGCTTGCGGAGAAGATGAAGCCCGGTGCTTCGGAAGGTCCGTATTCGTGAAGATGCTGGGAAAGGTTTTTCGCGTGGATAGCCGGGGCGCCCACGAATGCGTTCGCCCTGACAACGACTCGCCAGTTTCGCCCGAGGCCGTAGAGACGTATTTGGCTGACTCGGAACCTGAGCCGATCAAGGAAACGGCGCCGGTTAATAATCCTCCTCGTATTACGAAGCAGCAGGAGAAAGCCGGTTTAACCCAGGAGCGGCTTGACCAGCTCTATTACCGGACAATCGGGCAAACCGCCGAGGCGTTGTGGAAAACCACCGGGGCGGTACGGTCGCTGATTAAAAAGCGCAAGCTGAAGCCGGTCAGGTTGAGGGGAAGTTTACGCATAACGCGAGATGAGATTTTTAGATTTATGCAGGTCGAGCAAGAAAGAATCGTGCGGACGAAGGGGTGGTGGGCCTTATTCCCTTCTAAGCACCGACGGGCCATGTTCGGGCGATGGTAGGCCACACCGATCTTCGCAAATTGCGCCTGTTGCCCCCTGTCATTCTCCGAACTGCGGCGTATGGCGATCTTCAACAAACCACCGGCGATTCCGAAAATTCACACCGAGGAGTCCGTACAATGAAGCGTATCTACCGGCTGCTAGTTTTTTGTGCCGTACTTTCATTCCAAGGACTTGTTGCAGCGCAGACGGAATTGAACAAAGTTTACGCCGACGAAAGCCACTGTCTCACTGGGCCGGAAATCAAAAGCGATAGTGACAACTCAATTTCATGCTATTGCAGGGACGCCCTGGTTGATATGCGGTACGTTTATAGAACCTATGTGGTCACCGGCAAGGACAACAACCTCGCAGGAGTCGTTCTTGCGCTACAGACTCACGCTCAACAGATGTGCGGGGGGAACTACAACGTTTGGGTGGTTAGTGAGGAGCAGTGGCGCTGGAACGGCCCCGAAGTTGTGCGGATATATCCTTCGGATGAGGAGATTGAAAAACTGAAGCCTAACGCCAAGGGTTTTAGAACTGTGCGATACCGGGTACAACTGCTTCACCGCGACACAAAGGGGGAGGTGATTAGGGTGGACAACTTCGTTTCGTGGTATTTGGATGGGCCACGCAATACACGGCTTCACCAATAGTGGCAACTTTGGGGGATAGAACTTAACCTTATGGCCCACCTGCTATGATTCGTAAACCATGCAGGAACGAAAGAGGGACGTAAGATGAGCTTCATCACGATTGGTATTCTGGAATGCCCCGCCTGTAAGACGATCTGCACCGGACACGTAATCACCGAGAAGGAAATATCCCAAACGGAGTGGACTAACACTCACTTTGTTGCAAGAGATGAATCTATTAGGGCAGGTAGCTGAGGTGGTTTCCTTTGTAAGCTGACAGCGAACTGTAAGAGACCCTCTCCTACAACCAAAGTCTCCGAATCACTATCTTTCCTACGTTCAACAGAACTATTTACAGCATCCATAAGCTCAATACTACCTAACAGAAGTCGCCTGGGTTTCTTAAAAACCCTCCCCCAACAGTAACCGCGCTTTGTCGGGGAGGACGATGGCTACATAAACTTTGCCCTCGTATCTCTCTGCGGTAAACCGCACGCGCTTTGTTGTTCTGGTCTCAGCGTCCGTTACCGTGACGATCAGCATGGGTTTGTGGAGATAGTGCTTCCTGAACCTTCGTGGGTTCTCGCGGTAGAGTTCCCGCACGGCCTGGTTTAGATCCTGCGTAACGGAACCGGCGAAGCAGCTTGCCGCTCTGTCAATGTTCGGAACGAAATTGGGGCGATTGCAGGGATGGGACTCGGACGCTTTCTCCGGCAGGAAGCCCGGAAGAGTCAGCACCGGGCCGGCGAAATGATACTGATAGCGAGGTGCATTCTGGCCCCGAACGTTGGTCAAACCCAGGGAGCAAAGGAGGAAAATCTCAAGTAGTTTTTTCATAAATTCTTTCGTCAATTTGATAGACCGGCGCCGGGTTTGCCCATCTCCGTGATGGCACGGACGTTAAAGGCCATTTCACGGGACAGATCGGGCGTCCCGGCTTTGGCTTCTTCCTGCCGTGCTATGGAGAACGAGGTGTCGAGCATTTTTTGTAACTCCTCCGGCGGAATACCGAGCTTGAATCCAATCCAACCTGCGTATAGTCCCAGAGCACGAAGGTGCAAACGACACTCTTGCAGAAACTCTGTTTGCTCTTGCAGAAGCCCGAGCAGAGCGGCGATGCTCGCCGCGAGAGATTCTACCGAGCCAGCGTTGTTGGGGGTTCCCTTTTTGGGAGTATCAAAGTCCGTGATCTTCACGACGCTTGTTCCCCCTTTGGTGGGTTGATTTTCTCGGGCACGATCTTCTTCTGCAAGTAGAAAATATGAACACTCTCGTCGGCTTCGGAAAGCACGCCCGCAAGTTGCCAGCCCTGCTGGCCGTATTCGGTAAGGGTCTTGGCCTCGTAGTCGTCGGAGTTCACGTCTTGAGGTATCTCCTCGATGAATACCCGGATGACTTTATGAACCCATCTGCCCTCGGCGGCTGCGGCGTCCAACCTCTTCTGTTTTTTCTCTGCACGCAGCATTTTTTTGTAGCACCCACGGCATTTGCCACGCGCAAAGACCTTCTTGTCAAAATGGCCGCAGTCGGGAATTTTCGCGGGAGGGGTTGATGGGTCTGAGGGTGTTTCCATAAGGGTCAAACGGTCTGTTGTGGGTTGTCCATTTGAAACGTATCTTGGCCCTAATCGTGAACCGCGACGCAATCAGCCTCACTATAGTGCGCGGCTGAAGCGGTGATGTTCGCGGTTCTGAAGACAAACGACGCCGCTGCCTTGGAAATCAAATAGCTTTGAGGGAGACCGGCGGCGGGGATGGAGAAGCAAACAACTGTGTAATTCGCGTCGGCAAAGGCGGATGTCCAGGTCAGGGTGGTGTCACAGGTGTCGGCAACGTTCGACGTTCCTACTGTACACAAGGAACTAAACCGCTGGTGCTTAAAGCCGCTGCCTTGTGCTACTCCAGTAGTGACTAATAGATTGGGTACGTTGACCTTATCATTGGTGTCTTTTGATAGACACACATTAGCGTTACCAGCGTTGTTGTTCCAACACATCTGGTTGCCGTTAGCCATTCGGATGAAACCCGCTGATGCAGGCGTGGCTCCTGCATTGTTGGCTATGAAGCCCCCACCATCAATATTTATCCCATTGAAGTCAGTTCCGAATGACAAAATATCGCCCGCGTCGTTGCCCATAGCTCGCAGATTTCCGTTACCGGCATTGTTTTTGATTTGATAGGTGTTACCCGCGTTATTGAGCAGTACGTTCCCGCCAGAAATTGTTGCGGTTCCGGTGTTTAGGGTATTGTTATTGGTGCTTACAGATCCACCCGCGCTTATTGGACCTGATGTGCTTATGCCCAGTGAATCCCCTACAGCCACAATATCGCCAGCGGTCTTACTTATTCCAGCTATATTTCCTGTGTTGGCGTTATTGCGGAAATTAAGTACATCAACAGAAGCTAATCGAATGGTCCCCGCTGAGGCTGGGTTGGCTGTATTCGAGATAAGAGGTGTACCAGAACCCGTCGTCCCGCTCCCCCAAAACGGTGCCCCGCCGTTGTTTGAAGTAAGGATTAGTGTTCCTGCACCTCCAGCGTTTGACACTTGCAGAGCTCCAGTACCGTTACCATAAAGAACGCCGTTCGTAGTAAACGTACTCGTTCCTGTACCTCCGTGAGCCACGCTTAATTGCCCGCTGAACATGCTGTCGGTAATGGAATTCCAAAACGGCACGCCCCCGCCGGTTTCTTGTAAGGCCAGCGTGCCAGCGCCCCCCGCCGATGTGGTGGTAAGTGTCGTGCCTGTCGAATACGCTATCCCATTGGCATTTGCAGCCCCATTGGTCAACACCGAGCCGTTGTAGTACAGAGGCGCTCCGACGGTAAAGGTACTCGCCCCGGTCCCGCCGTTTCCTATGCCTAGCTGTCCGGTGAACATACTTGGGGTAACGGAGCCAAAGGAGGGTGTGCCTCCTCCTGTTTCCTGTAGAACCAAAGTACCCGCACCGCCGGCGAGAGTAGTTGTAACCGTTGTGCCGGTAGAATAGGCAACACCGTTGGCGTTCGCGGCACCCGAGCTGATAACAAGTCCCGTAGAGTAAAGCGGTCCTCCTGTGGTGTACGAAGACGATCCTGTACCACCATTAAGCAAACCAAGAGTTCCGGTAAATGTACTTGCACCAAGATTAAACCCACCCCCACCCGATACAGTCATGCTTCCGGTACCGGATAGAACGACGTTGAAGTTCGTGTTTGAGGGCTGCGTAATCGTTTGCGACTGAAGCGGATTAGTCAACACGGGAGTCGAAATTGCCGGAAGGGATGAACTAGGAATACAGCCGGAGGTTTTTGTATTCAGGTTCTCCGTGGTGTCTGCCAGGTTGAAGAAATAGCAAGAGGACGTGATTGACTGCCCGCTTTGCTGGTAATCCACCAGATACATGGTATTTGGCGGATTTATTTGGTCATTCGCAATAATGGGCGTCGAAACCAGGCCGGTTCCGTCGGGGGCGAAGCACTGGTTTTGATTGGGGACGATAACGCCAGTCGTGGTACGGGGGTTGTTGATCGGTGCCTGATTGGTGTCCACAAGGGAAAAACAGGCCCGCATGGTGCTTACGGAAGCCGCGTTGGCCAGGTTTTTGAGGTTTACGGAAACTTGGACGGTTTGAGCTTGAACCAAGGACGCACAAAGTAAAAGGACGAGAAAGAAGATTTTCTTCACTCCTCCAGTTTCTCAATTCCAGAGCGTCCATGTGTTCCAACAGAATGCTCCCAAACCCGCATAAACACTGGCGATTTCTGCCTTTCTTCCGCCCGTGTCTCGGGCATCTTCGCTTGTAAAACGGGCTACGATAAAGATGTGAAGAGAAATACATCTTTCCATCGCAATACTGACGGGCCGACCTCACCATGCCGAAAAAAGTAAAAGTAGAAGGCAAGGTCATCGCTGTTCCCGACGACGCTACGCCTGATGAAATAGATCAGGCTGTCAGCAGCAGCGCGGCAAGCAAAAACGGATTCGACACCCAAGCGGCGCGGCAAGCCGGATATTCCGACGACGAGATTTTGCAGCACCTCGCGCAGTCGCGCTCTTTTGATGTTGATGGAGCACGGAAAGCCGGCTACTCGACACAGGAGATCATCGATCATCTTGGCCGGATGCCGAGCAGTAGTATGTCAGGCAAGACTTACCTTGACGACAACGGGAACCCGAAAGTTTATTTAGACAACAGTGGCAATCGGATACCTGCCGCACAGAAGGCCGCTCCAACCCTTTCTCAACTACAAGGGCCAGCCGCCGCTACTCCTAATTTTTATCACTCGCTACGCGGGGACGAACCGATGTCCCAACGTTGGCACCAATACGCCGATGTCCCGCGCGAAGTGTTGAGCCATCCCATAGACGCGGCCAAGACCTGGCTGCAAGTGATGAAGGAGCCGATTCCAGACGCACCCGACGGCTGGAAGCACATGATCCACGAAGCTGCTGCAACCGTCCCTCAAGTTCAATGGGGAGATTTTATTGCGGGGCCGAAGCAGGCGATCACCCATCCGATTGATTCGGCAAAATTGTTACTCCACAGCTTGGCTGATCCTATGGCCGAAGCGCAGAGTCGTGGTCTGGAGCGGCTGAAGCAACCTGGTGCTGGCAACAAAGTCTCCGGCGCCGTGCATTACTTAGAGGGCTCGGTTCCAGTTATCGGCCCCGGGTTAGAAAAAGCCAGCACGCAATACGAAAACAAAGATTTCAGCGGCGGCACGGGCACGACACTGGGCATCGCGGGGCAGGTTTTTGGCCCCAAGGCGCTTGGGGAGGTATCGGGGATTCGTCCACCGATGCAGAACGCCGCCTTAGCCCGCGAAGAGTCCATGTATCGGCTGACTCAAGCGACGAATCCCGACAAGTTGGATGTTGGACATGTCAATGCACAAGGAGGAGGTTCAGGTTTCGAGGGCAATCTCAACGATGTTCACGATATTTTGACGGATCACGCTGGTAAGACTGGGCTATTAAACAAAATCAACAAAGCACGAACTCCTGCTTATCAAATGGAGGCCGCCGCTAGTACCGCGCGTGACGCCGCTCAAACACGTCCGTATTTTGACCGCTACCTCAATCCATCCGAACCGGATTCGGTCGGGACAACAAACATCAAAAGCTACGGGGGAGAGTCGAACGGTTACAACTCGGCAACAATCGGGCAACTGAACAAACGCCTGACAAATATCAACGCGGAACTCTATCCGAAATTTCAAAAAGGCGGTGCGGGAAGTGCTGCATCACAAGCTGCCGTCAACGCTGATCGTGCCCAGGTTCTACAGGGTGAAGCCGCTGGTATCAGGGACACGATCAATAACTATCTGTCCAAGAAATATAACGTTCCTGTAAACCAACTGGAAAACCTGCGCGGTGAGTACGGAAAGCTCATGGACGTAGCGGATACGATGCAGTTCCGCGCGAATGCCCTGAAACAAGCCGAAAACACCCGAGCCATGACGCCGTATTCGGAGCGGGCTCCTCAGTCGGCAACAGAACTTGGTGGAAGAATTGTCGGCGGGACTGTGAACAAAATTGTGGGCAACCCGACGACAAACGCGCTTAGAAAGGCTTTTAGTTATCAGGGGAAGCCGGCGGCGTTGCCCGAGCCGTCCCCTTTGCCCCCGCAAGTACCGCGACGGCCTCCCGTGTGGAAGACCGGGCCGAGTGGCGGTACTCCACCCGTGCCAGGATCGAGTTCCGCACTGCCGCCCCAGGTTCCATCTGGAGCTAACACTGCGGTAGATGCGATCCGTCCCACCGACGCCGAGGTCTCAGTAGTGCATCCCTCTGGCCAGACCGGCACCGTACCGATGAGCGATCTACCGGAAGCGTTGAGTTCGGGGTACAAGTTGCAGAATCCGTTGGTAAAACCAAGCACTCAAAGTCCACCTATTTCGACAGTGCGGCCCGGTGATTTTCTGAACAAGATAGGAGCCGATGAAGGCGTTATAAAAACTGAGGCAGATCGTAACCTAGTGAATTCGCTCACCAACGCGTACAAGGCAGGAAAAGAAGTTGAGCCCGTCGAAATAGAATTTAACGAGAACGGAGAAGTTACGAACGCCAACGGGCGTCACAGGGCCACGGCTGCGAAGCGAGCGGGAGTAGACCGCATCCCTGTCCGAATCACGCATGTTCCTTCTCGCCAGTAGAAAGCACCGCTTCAATGTTGGCAGCTCCGACCAGGTTTGATGAATGCACGTGCCATTCCTTTAGCTTGTGGCCATTCGCGATGAGCCACTTTGCACAGTGGTATCCGGTTTTGATTTTGTACTTGTCGTAAGGAATGACCTTCTCCGCAAACTCCCCGCTTTCCGGGTAGCAGTGCTCCCAATGCAAATCGTGGTCGAAGCTGATTACATCCGGCACGCCTTTCTCTGTGATGTACCTCACGAACGCATCATAGGAGCGCACCACGGTCCAGCTTGCATCTGGAGCCGGGCGTGTGTCATCTAGGAATAGCTTGGTAATACGGCCAACCCCCTGAATTGCTCGATTATCCGCCATCTTTGGCGAGCTGGGTATGCTCTTTTTTAAGGGCTCCGGCGAGCCCGTGGCAGATGGCGCCATCCAAGGGCAACGATTCAGGTTGGGCGTACACGGAAGTGAGCCCCATCGATCTGCGATTATCGCAACAGTTTGGCGCTGAACAATCCGCTGAACAGTAGTACCCACGGGACGTGATTTTGCCCACCTGAGACCCAACCCAGTTCAAGCTAAACTACTGCAAACGCTTGACAGGACAAATAGAAACAGAGCCTCATAATCCGTAGGTCGTAGGTTCGAGTCCTACCGCCGCCACCAAAATCAGCTCCAAGCCTGCAGGCTTAACCCGCAGTGTTGCTCTTCTTTCCCTTCTTGGGAATCGATGAAACAGCAGCGGGTTCTGCATTCTCTGCCGATGCCGCCTTGCCGCCCACCGAGCGCGGAGGCTTCTTGCCTTCCGCCAAACTCATTTTGAGCGCTTCCAGAATATCCACCACCGGCGCCAGGTGTTGCGCCGCGGGCGCCGCGATGGTCTCTTTGCCTTCCACCTTGGCGGCGATCATGGCCTTCAGGTTTTCGCGATAGTTGTCTTTATATTTTTCGGGCTCGAAGGACGCGGTAAGCGAATCAATGAGCGCCATGGCGAGCTCGAGTTCCTTGTCTTTAACCAGAGAAGTATCGGTGCGGAACTCTTCCGTTTGCCTGACCTCGTCTTTGTAGAACATGGTGTGCATGAGCATGCCATGCTTACCCGGCCGCACGATCACGATGTGCTCGCGGTTGTGCATGGCGATCTTGGCCAGGGCCATATAACCGGAGCGCCGCAGGGCTTCAAACAACAGGCAATAGGGTTTCTCCCCAGCCTCGTCGGGCGCAAGATAATAAGAGCTCTCGAAATACACCGGATCCACTTCATTCTGCTTTACGAATTCCAGTATCTCCATGGTCTTGGCGGTCTTGGGAGCTACTTTCTTGATCTCTTCCTCATCCACCACCACGTACTTGTCTTTCTCATACTCGTAGCCCTTCACCAGTTCGCTGCGCGGCACGGGCTTATCCTCAACCTGGCAGTAGAGCACCTGTTTGACCCGCGAGTGGTCGCTCTTGTGTAACTGGTTGAAACTCACAGTCTCGCTACGAGCGGCGCTGTACAATTTGACGGGAAGCGACACTAACCCAAAGGTCAGGTGTCCTTTCCACACCGTGGATGCCATGTTGTAACCTCCGTAAATCAGGGCCTTACGAGGGGGGAAGCAAAAGGCTAGGCTATAACAATAAGAACCTGATTTTCAATCGCATGACCCTAGATGAATACGGTCGTAAACGGTCCTTCAAAAAGACGCCGGAGCCGCCCCCGACGCCGTCCAAACCGCCCTCAGCCGAGAAACCCGAAACAACCGCCCCGGCGGCGCGCTTCTATATCCAGCGCCATCACGCCCGGCGCCTGCACTATGACCTGCGCCTCGAGTCTGCCGGAGTGCTGAAATCATGGGCCGTGCCCAAAGGACCGACGCTTGATCCCGGCGAAAAGCGGCTGGCAGTCCTGGTGGAAGACCACCCGATAGACTATGGAAATTTCGAAGGCACGATTCCCGAAGGCAACTACGGCGCCGGCAGTGTGGTTGTCTGGGATCGTGGTACGTATGAACTGATCGGCGACGAATCTTTCGAGCAGCAGATGGAGCGCGGCGACCTCAAATTCTCTCTTCACGGACACAAACTCATGGGCGCCTTTGCCCTGGCTCGCATGAAAGATCGTGGCAAGGGTAACGAATGGCTATTGATCAAGAAAAAAGACTTTGCCGCCAAACCCGGCTGGAATGCTGAAGATGACACCAGCAGCGTCGCCGAGCTGAAGCTCAACCTGGCCACCGTCTCTGGCGCGAGGCCGGCCGAAATGCCGGCTAAAATCAGCCCCATGCTGGCGGCTCCAGTAAGCGCCGCCCCCGAAGGGTGGGAATGGCTCTTTGAACTCAAATGGGATGGCGTCCGCGCGCTGTGTTTTCTCGACCAAAGCGGCATCCGCATGACCTCCCGAACCGGGAAGAAAATCGAGAAACAGTATCCCGAGCTGGCCAGGGCGGCCGATTATGTAGCCGCAGAAAGCGCCGTCCTCGATGGCGAACTTGTTGTCTTAGACTCGCAGGGGCGCCCGAACTTTTCTCTTCTCCAATCGAGGATCGGCGCAGTACCCAGCGCAGCCGCTCAACTGGCGAAAAGCCAGCCGGTAAACTATTTTGTCTTCGATCTCCTCTATCTCAACGGATATGACCTGCGTGATGTCCCGCTGGCAGAGCGCAAGCGCTTGCTGCAAGCAGTTCTGAGGCCCAACCCGATAGTCCGATACTCAGAGCACTACCCCGGCAACGGACGCCACCTGCTGCAATTTGCCCGCGACCACGAGATGGAAGGCGTGGTGGCGAAACACGCGGCCAGCCGTTATGAATACAGGCGTAGCGGGGCCTGGCAGAAAATCAAAATCGTCAAGCAGCAGGATTGCGTGATCTGCGGGCTAACCAGTGTAGATCGCGAGTACTTCGGCTCGCTCGCCCTCGGTGTCTACGAAGGCGATGAGCTGGTCTATGCCGGCAACGTAGGCTCCGGCTTCGATCAGCAGCTCCTCAAGACCACGTACGATCTCTTGCATCCGCTAAAGACAAAAGTGTGCCCATTTGCCCAGGAGCCCAAGATGATGGGCGAAACCGTCTGGGTGAAGCCCGAGGTGGTCTGTGCGGTCCGCTTCAGCTCGTGGACCAACGAGGGCCGCCTGCGCGCCCCGGTATTTTTCGGAATCCGCAACGACGTGAGCCCCCGCGATTGCATTCGCGAGCAGGAAATCGAAGCCTTCGCCGAGACGGCGGATGTCCCCGCCCAGCCTCACAGGCTCTTGCCGCCTAAGCCCGCAGAGATTGCTCTTACCATTGAAGGCAAGAGCCTGAAGTTTACCAACCTGAATAAAGTCTTCTATCCCAAGCAGGGATACACCAAGCGCGATGTCATCAATTACTACGACGCAGTTGCCCATCTGATCCTTCCCTACCTGCAGGACCGGCCGCTTTCTCTAAAACGCTATCCCAACGGAATTGAGGGCGACTATTTCTTTCAAAAAAACGCGCCCACAAGTTTCCCCTCCTGGCTGCGGACCGAGGCCATTCCCTCTGACCACGAGGGCGGAATCACAAACTTTGTGATCGCCAATGACCGCCCCAGCCTGCTCTACCTCGCCAACTTAGGATGTATAGACCAGAACCCTCTGATGGGCCGGGTAGGGTCGCTGGAAAACCCTGATTTTATGCTGATTGATCTCGACCCCAGCGACTGCGGCTTCGACCGCATCGTAGAGGCGGCCCTGCTGGTGCAGCAAAAACTAGGCCTGCTGGGGCTGCAGGGCTGCCCGAAAACCACCGGCGGTGACGGCCTGCACGTCTACGTTCCCCTCGACCCGCGTTACAGCTACGACCAGGTGCGGACCTTTGCCGAAATTCTCTCCCGCCTCCTCTCCCACGAGCGCCCCGACCTGTTCACCACCCCCCGCACGGTTGCAAAACGGGAAAAAGGCAAAGTCTATTTCGATTACCTGCAGATCGCCTCATGGAAAAACATCGCCGCGCCCTATGTGCTGCGCGCTTATCCCGTCGCCCCGGTGGCCACGCCATTAACGTGGGCTGAAGTAGCAAAGGGCCTCTCCCCAACTCAGTTCAATTTGGGAAACGCCCTGGAGCGCTTCGCACGCGTAGGCGATCTATTCGAACCAGTCCTGAAGTTGAAGCAAACGCTGGAAGACGCTCTGGAGAAGTTAGGAGCCCTGGTGCGCACGCCCGTCCAAGGTTAAACATTTTCATGGCAAATACCCAACCTCTGTCATCCTGAGCGGAATCCGAGCGACGTAGGAGCGAGGATCGAGTCGAAGGACCCCGAGAATATGGAGGACTCCTACGCTGCATTAAGGCATTTTCTGAAGGACACCGCTGAAGAGCTTGCAAAAACTGTCGGGTGTGAAGACCTGCGTGTCAGGGCATGGCTCCAACAGGGCCGTTAATGCTCTTACAAATTTGGGTTTTTAACCTTGGAGGTGACTATCTTGTGCACTTATGGGGTTACCCCCTTCCGTCCCAGCAACTCTTCCGCATAAAACGCCCCATCCGGCGTCTCCTCGTGCTTGAAATACACAAACACGTCGCGGTTGCTGGCCAAATGCTGCTGAAACTGCCCGGCATATTGCTCGCGCTCTTTGGTTGAATACTCGCCTTTGCGCAAACGGTAATAACAAAAGTCCGCCGTAACCACGTCGGGCGTCGTGAGCTTTTCGCTCTCTGCCACGCACAGCGCGGCATTGAATTTTTGCAGCAAGGCAAACGTCTGGTCGTTAAACCATGAGGCGTGCCGGAACTCGAAACTCAACCGTCCCGATTTAGGCAACGCCGCTAAGAAATCTTCCAGCAGTTTCATATCGGCCTTCAAAAAAGGCGGCAGTTGAAACAGCACCATCCCTACTTTGCCCGCTTCAGCCAGCGGCAAAAGCGAATTCAAGAAGCCCTGCGCCGTCTCGGCCGCGTTCTGCAATCGCCGGATATGGGTAATGCTCTCGTGGGCTTTAATGGAAAATTTGAACCCGGCCGGCACGGCCGCAATCCAGTTGTTCTGGCTCTTTTCACTGGCGTAGTGTCTGAAGGTGTAGTTGACCTCAACCGTGTTGAGCCGGGTGGCATAGTGCTGCAGGAATTTTGTCGCAGCCAGCTTGGCAGGATAAAACGTTGGCTTCCAGTTGGGATAACTCCATCCCGAAGTCCCGGCGTAAAGCATGGCCATAAGGAGTGAGACGCGCTAGGCGCGCCGGCGGCTGGCTGATTTCTTAGTGTCTGCGCTCGCTCCGACGGGCAATTTCTTGCTCAGCACACACTCAGCGCCAGCGACCAGAGGATGGCACGCCGCACACACGATCTTCTCGCAACCAGCACAATATTCGCCCGGCGCATTGCACAACACGGCGTTCTCCCCAGTCGGGTCGCCCATGGCGCGATAGCATTCGCAGCGGTTTTCCATCATCTGCTCCAGAGGGAAATTATGGTATCACGGGCAAGAAAGCAGTTCCAGGCGAACTCTGTAATGCGGATTACCGTTCATATTCGTCGTGACGGCGCACCCAGAACGGCCCCCGGCCATCCTCATCCCGGCCCTTAGGAACCAGGTCGAGGTAGTGATAGTCCACATTCAGCATGTCAATGCCGCGCGCATAGGTTGAATAGGTGTGAAACATTTCGCCTGACGGGTCTTTATAAAAGACGCTGGCCCCTTCGCGCTCCCCAACGCCCGTGTCTTGTTTCGTGTAGTTGTAAAACATTTCTTTCTTGGCCAGCTGCTCCGGCGTGAATGATACGAAGTAGTCATAATTAAAGTCCGTATCGAACGACGAAACCCATTTGAAATTC